>PDYJ01000009.1_pt1 | contig 222003 bp, 168 predicted proteins | sample 1430841 | NCBI WGS metagenome assembly PDYJ01 (sample SAMN07237672, study PRJNA390542) | Gut metagenome, whole genome shotgun sequencing project. | isolation source: fecal pellets | host: Mus musculus | place: USA: New York, NY | collected 2016-10
GCGGAAGGATTGCCGTCGGTCTTATATTTCTTAAGGTCGCGGGCATCGTTCCAGCTCCCGTTTATGGAAATCTTCAGACGGTCTTCCCAGAAATATGACACGTCGAAATCGAATCCTTTGATATGGATTGCAGGCTCGTTGACGTATTGCATCATCCCTTCACGCTCGGAGACGGTGGCACGTATGAAGTTCTGTACGTGACGTATGAAGCCATTCGCCTCGTAGGTAAGATGATTGGCATCTCCAAAAAAAACATGACCCGAAGATGCCTGCATTATAGTTGTTGCTTTGTTCTGGTTTCAGCGCGAGGTTGGCGTAGACAGTGGTTCCGTTTCCAAGAAGTTCCCTGGAGAGAGGGAGCCTGACACTATGTTCGTATGAAGCCTTCACAGCAAAGGGTTCGCACAAGGCATATCGGCTCCCGATGCCGGCTCCCATATAGTTCTTGGTTGCGTTGGTGTCTATCTTATCCGAACCTGTGATTGTGAAATCATTGGTCTGTCTTATGTGGAGCGTGTTGATATAGTCTTTCACAAAGTAGGATGTCTGCCACTTTTGGTCAAAGAAGGACTGTGAATATGTGAGCGACAATATGTGTTTTGTCACAACATCATTTGTGGGTTCAAACAACTTGTCAACCTTGTCATGCCTATCATTTCCCCTTCTGTTGAACATATAGTTGAATGCAAAGGAGTTATGCTCATTGAGTTCATAGTCAATTCCGGCATTGATCATGGTCAAGGGGCGATTATATACCCTTATTGTCCGCGCATGGTTTGTCATCTCGTTGCCTGACGATGGGAGCCATGAACCGTCCCAGGAATATTTGCGGTATGCCGTGTCGACAGTCTCGCTATGATCAAGGGTGTGGGATATGTTGATTCGGGAGGCGATATCACCCCATCGTTTTGAGTATATGGCAGAGAAAGCCAGTGAGTGGGAATGACGTTCCGCCTTACCATACACTTTGTTCTGCATGGCTCCTGTCTGGATCTCTTTGTCGACAGCGTTGTAGGATACCCCTAAGAAGAACATGTCGGCCCATCCGACATTATTTACGCCCGCTTCAAGTTGTCCGAATATGGAGAGATAGTCGTCGTGGAAACGCCGGCGGTCAGTGAGTATGTACCGTTCTTCATCCTCGTCCCATATCTCCACCCCTTTCATCTTGTAGTCGTTTTTGGAGTAGTTGACCCCTACTGTGGGGCGTAGTGCAATTGCAGTGCGGGGTATGAACCATTGTCCTGTCAGATCGGCGGTATGCGTATGAAAAGATCCGATGCCATAGGATGCATCCAGGAAATTCTGACGTTTTTTCTTGGTTATGATGTTGACGGCTCCACCCAATGCGTCGGCACCAAGGTGAGAGGGGACCACGCCTTTATAAAGCTCCACACGTTCGACTATATTCAGGGGGATATTTTCCAGCGATACCCCGGAACCTTTTGACTCCAGGGGCACTCCGTTAATAAAATAGCGTATGGAATTGCCCGACATGCCGTTTATGGTCAGGTCAAAGTCAGAGCCGACTCCCCTTCACGGCGCACTTTCACTCCGGCTGTGCGATTGACAAGATCGTTGATGGTGACCATCCTGTTTATGTCGGGGGCTATTTCCAGGGCATTTACTGCAAACACCCCCTCTTCAAGTTTTCGGGCAGCAGATTTTCCAAAGACTTTCACCTCATTGAGATCAACAGATTGTCGATCTTTAATGGAGTCATTGCCATGGACAGTGGATTGCGCCAGTGCCGGCAGTTGGCTGACGAGAATTGTGGATAGGAATAAAAGAGATTTCATCCCGGTAGTCTGCTTGCTCATTGACTGAAAGATTTGTAGGCATTATCACGCAGCAGACCGTAAAAGCACTCCTCTATGCCGGGGATGACATGGAAAAAGTAAAAGCGCATTGACGTTTTGTGGTGATATAACCCGAAAACTACAAAACTATATGTTGTCCTGGCAGGTCTCCTGACTTATCCTGACTTCCCGGCGCCTTCCCATCGTTGACAGCGACAGTGGCATTATGCCGGGAGTTGTGGTAGGAATTACAGTAGCGGGTCTGTTCCGGATTTTCACCGGATTCCCTTTTCACGCATTGTGCGCACCAGAACGTGGCGCAAAGTTACAACTAAAATCTAAAATCACAAAATTCACAACCGTTTTTTTGAAGCCAGTCGTGAGGGTGGGGTTGGGATAATCCTATGGTTTCCCAATTTCCCTGGCTTCGCGGAATAGAATGGGATCGACATGGCAATATCCGTCAGGATTCTTATACAGATAGTCCTGATGATACTCTTCGGCAGGATAGAAATTGATAAGTGGTGAATGTTCCACAGCAATCGGTTTGTCATAATGGGTCTGTAGGGCGGCTATTTGGGATTCTATTACCGCAGAGTCTGCTGAGTCGGTATAGTATATTCCGGTGCGGTATTGCGTGCCTATATCCCCTCCCTGTCTGTTGATGCTCAGAGGATCAATACTTTTGAAATATAGCGACAGTAAAGAGGATAGCGACACTTTTTGATCATCGTATACCACCATGACGGTCTCAGCAGCATTGGTGATGCCTGTGCATACAAGTTTATATGACGGATTCTCCACAATGGAGTTGGCGTAACCGGCGGTAGCAGTGACTACGCCCGGTACTAAAGAAAACAGGTGGGCGGTGCCCCAGAAGCATCCACCCGCAAGGTATATGGTCTTATTCATATTTTTAATTTTAATAGAGTGGTGAATTTATTTTTGGAGATGCCGGATTCTAAATGAATAAGGGGGTAGCGGTCAGAGTAGCGTGTAGCCTCCTGTGAGCGGCGCGCCGTTGCCCCATTCACATTCAGTGGAGGTGGCATAGTTGAAATTGTATTTGGCGATGCCGAGGTCGATGAGGTTCTTGGGGTTGGAATCGTCCACGCGGGCGCAGAGCGCATCCCCGGCGCTCTCATGGCGCAGGAATATGCGGGTGGGTCGCTTGTTGAGTGCGGAGGGGGCACATGCCACTGCCTCAAGCCCGACGGTCAGAAACGGGAATTTGCCAACCGCCTCAGTAAGATCTCCGGAGGGCTCGAAGAATTGCTCCGCGTCCATTCTCTTCAGATGAACCATCTTCGCCATTATCTTCGCCATGAATTTTGTCTTCTCTGCCGGATAACCTAAAAGCACAAGAAACAGCACCTTCTCTCCGGCGCGTAGTTGTGCCTTCACCTTGCTTTCATTGTAGGTGCCACCGACAAAACAGCTCCCCACGCCCAGCTCACAGGACTTTATCACCACCTGTTCCGCATAATAGCCTGCCCTTTCGAGCACGTCGGGAGTGGCGGTGTCTACCACGGCTGCCATGTAGTTTCGGGCGTTGGTGAAGACTCCATAACTCTTGCTGAAGCCTGCCAATGGGTCGGGATCATTGGTGATCAACTGGAATTTCAGCCCCTGTTGATGGGTGTTGATCATCGTAATGCACGCCTTCAGCTTCTTGACGTGAGTATCCGAGAGAGCCTCCTCTCGGAAGGCCCTCACGGAGTGGCGTGACTGTAAGGTCTGTAATGGGGTCATCATTCGTTGTTTATACAGTTATTTATATCAGCTGAGTCATTATCGGCAGAGGATGATTCCTCCGGTTGCCTAAGTTCGAGACGCACCACATTCTCCACATGATGAGTGTGGGGGAACATATCGACAGGCTGCACTGCCGTGACCTTATATCTCGCATCAAGTAACGCAAGATCGCGTGCCTGCGTGGCGGGATTACAGCTCACGTAGACTATGACGGCAGGGGAGGCGTTGAGGATAACCTTCACCACATCCTCATGCATACCTGCACGCGGTGGGTCTACAATCATGACGTCAGGAACCCCATGACGGCGTACAAACTCATCCGTGAGTATATCCTTCATGTCGCCTGCATAGAAGAGGGTATTGTCAAGACCATTGACCGAGGCATTCAATTTGGCATCCTCGATCGCCTCCTCCACGTATTCAATACCGATGACCCGGCTTGCCTGGCGCGCCACGAAATTGGCGATTGTGCCGGTGCCGGTATAAAGGTCGTAGACCAAGGGTTTCTTCCCGTCATTATTCCCCTTCGGGTCAAGTCCGGCGAACTCCCTCGCCACTTTATAAAGCTCGTAGGCCTGGAGCGAATTGGTCTGATAGAAGGATTTCGCATTTATACGGAATCTGAGTCCCTCCATCTCCTCCTCTATATATTCCGGACCGCTGAATGCTATCACCTCCTGATCAGCTATCGAATCATTGAGTTTCCTGTTGACCACGTAGAGCAGTGACGTGATCTCCGGGAATCTCTCCTTTATAGCGGTCAGAATCTCGGCGATACGTTCGCGGTCGTCCTCTCCGAACGTCAGGCACACCATTATCTCCCCGGTGGAGGCGATACGGAGCATGAGCGTGCGGAGGAGTCCGTGGTTCTCCTTTATATTATAAAAGGAGTAGCCGTGGCTCTCGGCGAAGTCATATATGAAATTGCGTATCTCATCCCCCTTGGTATCCTGTAGATGGCAGTTGTCGATATGCAGCACCTTGTCGAAGGCTCCGGGGATATGGAATCCAAGGGCGTTGCTGCTGTCGGCGAACTCCTTCCCGGATCTTATATCCTCCCATGAACGCCATTTTTTGTTGGAGAATGTGTATTCCATCTTATTCCGGTAGCCCCAGATGTTGTCAGAGCCGAGGGTAGGGCGGATCTCCGGCAGATCCACTTTTGCAATCCTCTCAAGGGCATCCGCCACAATGCGATGCTTATGCCTGAGCTGCTCCTGATAAGGGATATGCTGCCATTTGCATCCTCCGCACGTGCCGAACGAAGGGCAACGTGGAGCCATGCGGATAGGGGATGGCTCCACAATGCGGGTGATGTGAGCCTCTGCATAACTGTGTTTCTTCTTGTCGATCTTCAGATCCACGATATCGCCCGGAGCGGCGTATGGGATAAACACTACGATGGGCGTCTCATCCGTCTCACGGAGCTTCACGCGGGCTATCGCCTTGCCCTCGGCAGCCACGCCGGAAACCTCCACTCCATGCAATTCGGGTAGTTCTTTTCTTTTTCTTGCCATTTTTGACACTATTTAATGATGCAAAATTAGTGAATTTCCCAAAGATTTTATAAATTTGCACATCGAAAATGATATACTTTGAAAATCTAAGTAGAAAAACCCAAAAACAGACACTTTAGACGATAGGGTTTACGAGCCGTTAACCCGCTGAAGTTTAATAAATAAAATATCTGTATTAATATATAATAATTATGGCAAAAGCTATTTATACGTTCGGCGATGGTAAGGCCGAAGGTAATGCCGGGATGAGAAATCTCCTTGGCGGCAAGGGCGCAAACCTTGCGGAAATGAACCTTTTGGGAATGCCCGTACCTCCGGGATTCACCATCACGACCGACGTCTGCACTGAGTACACTCAATATGGCCGCGATAAAGTTGTAGCCGACATCAAGAACGAAGTGGAGGAGGCTATCGCTCACGTGGAGACTCTTACCGGTAAGAAATTTGATGATTCTTCCAATCCGCTGCTCGTATCTGTACGTTCAGGTGCGCGTGCTTCCATGCCCGGTATGATGGACACTGTCCTCAACCTCGGTATGAACGACGCAACTGTTGCCACTATGGCTGAGAAGAGCGGCAACCCGCGTTTCGCTTGGGATAGCTACCGTCGTTTCGTGCAGATGTATGGCGACGTGGTGCTCGGCATGAAACCGAAGAGCAAGACCGACATCGATCCTTTCGAGGCTATCATGGATAAGGTGAAAGAGGAGAAGGGCGTGAAATTCGACAACGAGCTCGAGGTGGAAGACCTTAAGGAACTCGTGGTTCGTTTCAAGGCTGCCGTAAAAGATTATACAGGCAAGGATTTCCCCGAATCAGCTTGGGAACAGCTCTGGGGAGGTATCTGCGCCGTGTTTGACAGCTGGATGAACGAGCGTGCTATCCTTTACCGCCGTATGAACCAGATTCCGGAGGAGTGGGGCACAGCTGTTAACGTTCAGGCGATGGTATATGGCAACATGGGCGACAACTCCGCTACAGGCGTTGCTTTCAGCCGTGATGCCGCTACCGGTGAGAACATCTTCAACGGTGAGTACCTCATCAACGCTCAGGGCGAGGACGTGGTTGCCGGCGTGCGCACTCCGCAGCAGATCACAGTCGAGGGTTCTCGTCGTTGGGCTGCTCTCCAGGGGATCAGCGAAGAGGAACGTGCTTCAAAATATCCCTCTCTCGAAGAGTCAATGCCTGTATGTGCTGCCGAGCTTATCGCAATCGCCAACAAGCTCGAAGGCTACTACAAGGATATGCAGGATATGGAGTTCACTATCCAGGATGGCAAGCTCTGGATGCTCCAGACCCGTAACGGCAAGCGCACAGGTGCTGCTATGGTACGTATCGCAATGGAGCTTCTCCGCGAGGGCATGATCGACGAGAAAGAGGCTCTTCTCCGTATGGAGCCCCAGAAACTCGACGAGCTGCTTCACCCCGTATTCGACAAGTCAGACATCAAGAAGGCCAAAGTAATGGCTAAGGGTCTTCCCGCATCTCCGGGTGCAGCTGCCGGACAGATTGTATTCCAGGCAGATGATGCTGAGGCATGGGCTGAGAAGAAGAAGAAAGTGGTGCTTGTCCGTATCGAGACATCTCCCGAAGACCTTCGTGGTATGGCAGTGGCTCAGGGTATCCTCACAATGCGCGGCGGTATGACCAGCCACGCTGCTGTGGTAGCCCGTGGTATGGGTAAATGCTGCGTATCCGGTGCAGGTGAAATCAAGGTTGACTACAAGGCTAAGACCGTAGAGATGAATGGCAAAGTCTACAATGAAGGCGACTGGATCTCTCTCAACGGCTCTACAGGTGAGGTTTACGATGGTCAGGTGCCGACCCGCGATCCCGAACTTGACGGCGATTTCGGCGCAATCATGAACCTTGCAGCAAAATATACAAAGACTCTCGTTCGTACCAACGCCGATTCTCCGCGTGATGCAAAACAGGCACGTCACTTCGGTGCTCAGGGTATCGGTCTCTGCCGCACGGAGCACATGTTCTTCGAAGGCGACCGTATCAAGGCAGTACGCGAGATGATCCTTGCTTCCGACGTTGAAGGACGTCGTGCAGCTCTTGCAAAACTTCTCCCGATGCAGCGTGGCGACTTCGAGGGTATCTTCGAGGCAATGGACGGCTACGGAGTGACCATCCGTCTTCTCGATCCCCCGTTGCATGAGTTCGTACCTCATCAGACTGCAACTCAGAAGGAACTTGCCAACGAGATGGGCATCTCCCTTGAGGAGGTGAAGGCAAAAGTTGATGCTCTTGAGGAGTTCAACCCGATGCTCGGTCACCGTGGCTGCCGTCTTGGCATCACTTATCCCGAGATCACCGAGATGCAGACCCGTGCTATCCTTGAGGCAGCCCTCAACTGCAAGGCACGTGGCATCAAGGTAGAGCCGGAAATCATGGTTCCGCTTGTAGGCGTTCTCAAAGAGCTTCAGAACCAGGCAGACGTGATCAACACTACAGCTGCAAAGGTATTTGAAGAGAGAGGTGAATCGATCCACTACAAGGTAGGCACAATGATCGAGGTTCCGCGTGCAGCCCTCACCGCCAACAAGATCGCCGAGGTAGCCGACTTCTTCTCATTCGGTACAAACGACCTCACCCAGATGACCTTCGGTTACTCACGTGACGACGCACCCAAATTCCTCAAGTTCTACAAAGAGAACGGCATCGTGAAAGTCGATCCGTTCGAGGTGCTTGACCAGGAGGGTGTAGGTCAGCTCGTGAAGATGGGTGTAGAGAAAGGCCGCTCCACAAATCCCGACCTCAAGGTAGGTATCTGCGGCGAGCACGGTGGCGAGCCCTCAAGCGTGAAGTTCTGCGCCAAACTCGGCATGAACTACGTCAGCTGCTCACCCTTCCGCGTGCCCATCGCCCGCGTAGCCGCGGCGCAGGCTGCAATAGAGGACTAAGCGATAGTCTGACTACATAATATACTTAGGCTGTAACTTGTTGCAAAACAACAGTTACAGCCTAAGCTGTTCTTAGACGGTTCGTATATTTGGATTCACTCTGCGAGCCAAATTAACGATAAATACGGACACCTATCTTCAGAATCTCAAACAGTTTCTCAACTTTCTTTGGATTGTTCCTGAACCGTTTGTAATCCTTCTTGTACTTTGTAGTAGGCTTAAGTTTCTTCGGCTTGTGCTTCATATTCCATCAGGGTACATGGGGGCATTGCCGCGATTCTGGTGCCACGTCTCGTATGCCTCCATCACTTCGCTCGATATGGAACCGCTATTAAAGCGTTTCAGAAAACTCTCTCTCGAAGCGTCCAACAAATAAATCCGAGTGAACAGATATGCGCCCCAAGACACACTGACCTTCCTTGAAAAGTGAATGACTTTGAGGCTTGGCATTATTCGTTTCTGGATTTCATTTTTTATTTGTAACTTTACATCAAAAATTACGAAATAATATGGTGTCAGTTGATGGATTGACTGTTGAATTTGGAGGAACGACTCTCTTTAAAGACGTTTCTTTTGTTATTAATCCCAAGGACCGCATTGCTCTTATGGGGAAGAATGGTGCCGGCAAGAGTACTCTGCTTAAAATTCTTGCAGGGGTGCAGGGTGCTACCCGTGGATCGGTGTCGGTGCCAAAGGATTGTACCATCTGTTATCTGCCTCAGCACATGATGACTGAGGATGGTCGCACGGTCTTCGAGGAGGCATCTCAAGCCTTTTCTCATCTCTCTGAGATGGAGTCAGAGATAAATGCTTTGAATAATGAACTGGCAACTCGTACCGACTATGAGAGCGATGAATATATGGCTTTGATTGAGAAGGTTGCGACCATGAGCGAAAAATTCTACTCCATCGACATGACCCACTTTGAGGAGGATGTGGAAAAAGCGCTGCTTGGTCTTGGCTTTGAGCGATCTGATTTCAACCGTCCTACTTCGGATTTTTCCAGCGGTTGGCGTATGCGTATCGAACTTTCAAAATTGCTGCTCCGTAAGCCGGATGTCCTGCTGCTTGATGAGCCTACCAATCACCTCGATATCGAATCAATCGGCTGGCTTGAGAATTTTATCATCAATAGTCCCATGGCGGTGGTGGTAATCAGTCACGACCGCCGTTTTATTGACAATATCACGACGCGTACCATCGAGGTGACGCTTGGACGGATTTATGATTACAAGGCCACTTACAGTCATTATCTTGAGCTTCGTAAGGAACGCCGCCAGCAACAGCAGAAGCAGTATGACGACCAGCAAAAACAGATAGCCGAGGCTCGTGAATTTATCGAACGTTTCAAAGGCACTTACTCAAAGACCTTCCAGGTGCAGAGCAAGGTAAAGTGGCTTGAAAAACTTGAGATTGTCGAGGTTGATGAGGAGGATACATCTGCTCTAAGACTAAAATTCCCACCCTGTCCCCGTAGTGGCAATTATCCTGTAATTGCTGATGGAGTAGGCAAGAGCTACGATGGTGAGACAGTGTTTTCCAACGCCTCTTTTACTATTGAGCGTGGTGACAAGGTGGCTTTTGCCGGTCGCAACGGAGAGGGTAAGTCAACGATGGTCAAGGCTATTATGAAAGAGATAACCCACCATGGCAATCTCACCCTCGGACATAACGTTAAAATCGGCTATTTTGCACAAAACAGTGCTTCGTTGCTTGACGAAAACCTCACTGTTTTCCAAACCATCGATGATATTGCAGTAGGCGATGTGCGACTCAAGATTCGCGACCTGCTTGGTGCATTCATGTTCGGTGGCGAGGAGAATCAGAAGAAAGTTAAGGTGCTATCCGGTGGTGAGCGTGTGCGCTTGTGTATGATAAAACTTTTGCTGGAGCCAATCAACCTGCTGATACTTGACGAGCCCACTAACCATCTTGACCTCAAGACTAAGGATATCCTTAAACAGGCACTCCGGGATTTCGACGGCACGCTCATAGTAGTCAGCCATGACCGAGACTTTCTTGACGGTCTTGTGTCTAAGGTCTACGAATTTGGTGGTGGACGTGTACGAGAACACCTTTGCGGCATTAACGAGTTCCTTGAGAAAAAGAAAGCCAAGCAACAGGAAAACCTTGCATAGCAAGGAGAAATTTCGGCATGGAGAGATAAGTTTTATTACAAGGGCTGTGTCAAACGACGCGGCCCTTGTTATGGTCAGAGTGTCAATGTCATTTCAAATTGATTGTTTGCCATAGTGATGTTCTTGCTTTTGAGGAAGGCTGGCATGGTTGTGTCGGTGGAGATGATGTTTAAAACTTTGATGAAATCGGTTTTCATATTTGCAATAGTTTCCTGCAATAATCGTGAGGCTATGCCTTTCCGTCTGTATTCGCTTTGCACCGCTATTTGACTCAGATCTCCGGTATGAGTATCAAACACACAATAGCCGACCATATTGCCGTCAAGGAAGGTGCCAAGACACGTCAACTCAGATATTCCTCTTTCAATGGACTCTATGCTGTTTTGCCATGAGGGATTAAAGTCGCAGTAGTGCCGGGCATTTCTGATGGAATCTGTATTGACTTGCCTTATGATGCAGTCATTGTTTACTATTGCGTTGTCAATATGTTCAATCTTTTGTCTGAAACAGTTAAGTTCGCGGGTTACTTCAAAATTCATCCGCCGATATGCAGAGATCGCTTTATGGTTGTTTTGCAGCACTTCCAACAAATATTGATGGATGCCGGCTTCTTTAAGAAATTGGATTGATTCTGTAAAAATTTTTCCGACGATACGTTGTCCTCGATATTCTTTTACAGTCCCGGTGCCTGTATCGTATGCGGAGGGAATCCCGTTGAAGGTCCCGATTCCATTCAACGTGAATGCTACCATTTCATTGTTATCGAAAGCGGCAAAGGATAGGTGTGGATTGTATCCACGTCGTTTGAGCATGGAGCGCACCTCTTCTTTCTCAAAATGGATGTCATAATCGGCAAACGCCTTTTCAAAGCATTGAAAGAGCGTATCAAAATCTGTGTTTACTAAATTCTTAATTTCCATTAGTTTTTTTGATTCTTCCGTTGCCCACTTCTCTTGAAAATAGGTTATCGCAGATTCTGGATACTCAGGAGATGATTCTCTTAAAGATATTACATCCATATAGTCATTTAATGTAATTGCTATTCAGATTATTAGAAGTATATTTGCCATATTTTTAGATGTACAAAGTTACTGCATATTTTTGAAAGTAATGTAGATTTGTACATAAATTTAATTGAATATACATTTCCGAAACCACCGTTTCGGAAACGGCGGTTTCGGAAACTATTTTTTGTTAGTTGCTGAAGTTAAGCTGTTCTTTTAGTCGGGTGTTTCGCTTTGAGACGGTCTGGTTTCGGATGGCGAATAACAAACCCTTCTACAGAGAATGTTTCATTTTGTATTCGCGATAGGTTCGCATATTAATGGAGTTGAAAGCAGAAAGGTACCTGTCTGTATAACCAAAGCCACATCTCCAAATGTTGTATTTGTTAATTTCATAGCAATAGTTGTTTAAGTTCATCAGAGGTGGGCATATATGTCATATATTTTGCTGCGAAGATTTGATTTTCGCCCTCCGGCAATGTGAAACGAACGAGCATGTCGGATTTCTCGGCGCACAAAACTATGCCAACAGGAGGATTGTCTCCGGGGTTCATCTGAGTGAGTGTATAATAGTTGACATACATCTGCATCTGTCCGAGGTCTTGGTGGGTGAGCCGCCCGGTTTTGAGGTCAATAAGCACATAGCAGCGCGAGAGGATGTTATAAAACACCAAATCAATATAATAGTGCTCATCGTCAACGGTGATTCGCTTTTGTCGCGCCACGAAAGTAAAACCGCGACCAAGTTCTAAAAGAAACTTCTGCAATTTGGAAATAAGCTGTTGCTCCAAATTGCTTTCGAGGAAATGTTCGCCCTGCGCTATACCAAGAAATTCCAGAATATATGGGTCGCGGATGATTTCGCGTGGGTTGAACATCTCACCCTCCTTAGGAGTATTGGCTTCTTGTTTCACCGCAGCTTTGTCGCGGCTTGCGAGAAGGCGTTCATAATGAAGCGTGTGGATTTGGCGTTAAAGCTGTCGCACACTCCAATTCTCGGAGGCACATTCGCTTATGTAGTAAGCGAGCGCATCGTCGTTCTGCACTTTGAGCAGGGTGCGGTAGTGTGTCCATGTCAATTCGTCACGCAGTGAGTGACGAATTAGGAAACGCTTGTAAAACAAACGCATATATTTGAGGTTAGTGGCAGTAAAGCCACCACCGAACTCTTTGGTGAGGTGCTTGGCGAGAAAGTCAATCAAGCCTTTTGCATATTCGGCGCGAGCTTCGCCACGCTGTTCATATTCGACTATATATTTACCTACCTGCCAATATGTATTGACCAAAGTAGTATTGACAGTGCGGGCTATTGATGTGCGAGCTTCGGATAGTGACGCACGTATTTCCGAAAGGAGGTCATGTGGGGTACGTTCGGGTGTCATATTCCAAGTTTTTTTGAGGTTCGACATAATGCTATCCATCAGTTCACGACCTTGGTCGTTGAGGTCAGCGAGTTCGTTTTTAAGGTTTTTAGGAATATATTTGCCATATTTTTAGATGTACAAAGTTACTGCATATTTTTGAAAGTAATGTAGATTTGTACATAAATTTAATTGAATATACATTTCCGAAACCACCGTTTCGGAAACGGCGGTTTCGGAAACTGTTTTTTGTTAGTTGCTGAAGTTAAGCCGTTCTTTTAGTCGGGTATTTCGCTTTGAGACGGTCTGGTTTCGGATGGCGTATGCGAGTGCCTTGGTGGTGCCGACAAGTACGCAGATTCTCTTGGCACGGGTAATGCCGGTGTATATCAGATTGCGTTGGAGCATAACGAAATGCTTCATCGTGACAGGCATCACGACAATCGGGAACTCCGAACCTTGACTCTTATGGATAGTTATGGCGTATGCCAATGTCAACTCATCAAGTTCCGACTGCTCATATTCCACAGGTTTGCCATCGAATGTCACTGTCAATCTCTTCTCATTGACGTCTACACTGCTTATAAAGCCGATATCGCCATTAAACACGCTCTTGTCGTAATTATTGCGGATTTGCATCACCTTGTCACCCTGACGGTAGATGTAGCCCGAACGGCTGAGACTCGCGCCTATTGGATTCAGTCGCTGCTGGAGCAATATGTTGAGGTTTGATGCGCCTACAGTTCCACGCTGCATGGGGGTGAGCACCTGCACTTCATTCGCAGGGAGATTATATGCTCTCGAAAGCCTGTCCCTGACAAGACTCACAATCATCTCCGGCATAGCCTCGGCATCCTCTGCCTTGATGAAGAAGAAATCGGTGTCACGTCCGTTGCTGATATTAGGGAAATGTCCGGCATTGATGGCATGGGCGTTCATCACGATACGGCTTGACTGAGCCTGACGGAATATTCTGGAAAGTCTGACCACCGGAATCCTGTTTGAATCAATGATGTCGCGTAGCACGTTGCCGGCACCCACGCTCGGCAACTGGTCGATATCGCCTACAAGGATAAGGTTCATTGTCGGCGGCACAGCCTTCAGCAGATTATACAGAAGAATCTGATCGATCATCGAACATTCATCCACGATCAGCACGTCACCGTCTAATGGGTTCTCGTCATTGATCTTGTATCCATCCTTCGGATTGTATTCAAGCAGGCGGTGTATAGTCTTCGCCTCCATACTGGTAGCCTCACTCATGCGTTTTGCTGCACGACCCGTAGGCGCGGCAAGGAGTATCTTTTTCCCCCTTGCCTTGAAAGCCTCTATTATCCCCTTTGTAGTCGTTGTCTTGCCGGTGCCGGGTCCGCCGGTAAGCACCATCACCTTAGTTTCAAGCGCACGTCTGATGGCTTCAAGCTGAACATCATCATACACTATATCCGCAGACCGATTGCCGTATTCCGTCTCCGGCTCGGCTGCAATCTGCGGTTGGTCTGAAGCCAACAGTTCCGTAAGGCGTTTAGCAGACCCTTGTTCTGCATAATAGAAGGGTGGAAGATATACCGCCTCATTATCCTGAATCAGATCCTTGTCAGTAATCATGTCAGACAACGCCTGTCGGATCGGTTCCTCTTCGGCTTCAAGCAATTCGCGAGCCGTTGCTACAAGTTGCTCCGGTCCGGCATATACATGACCATCCTCCGCAAGCTGGTTTAGGGTGTATAGCAGACCGCTCCGGCATCGCCGGGGATCATTCTTCTCATAGCCCATCTTTGAGGCTATCCCGTCGGCTGTCTTGAAGCCGATCCCCCAAATGTCGTCAGCAAGACGGTAGGGATTATCCTTTACCTTTGTGATGGATTCCTTGCCGTAGTGACGGTAAATCTTGGCGGCGTATGCGGTGCTTACCCCGTATCCCTGGAGAAAGACCATAACATTTTTGATGTCCTTCTGTTTCTCCCAGCTCTCGCGTATCTTGTCGATACGTTTCTTTCCGAGATTCGGCACCTCTTTCAATCGGTCGATGTCATTTTCTATGACATTGATAGTATCCAGACCGAATTTGTTGACTATGGCTTTTGCAAACACCGGTCCGATACCTTTTACAAGACCGCTACCGAGGTATTTCTCAATGCCGTAGATTGTGGCAGGCATCACCTCTTCCCATGATTGCGCCACGAACTGGTTGCCATACTGCTGGTTTACTTTCCATTCTCCGTCAACGAGCAGGACACTACCTACCGGAACTTCAAGCAATGAGCCGACCAAGGTCACGGGATTGTCATATCCCTTGACCTTGACTTTCATTACCGACCATCCGTTCTCCGGATTCTGGTATGTGATATGTTCAACTACGCAACGGAGCTTCATGCTTTCAATTTAATGAATATCAGAATAATTACCAAATATTTTTCGTTTTGTTTATTTTAAGGATACGTGGGTAATCGACAATTGGGGCAATAAGATAATCTCTATGACCAACTTCAACTAATGAATATAAGTATGGATATTCTCCTCTTGTCATTTCGAACTCAATATCCCAACAATAGCCTAGGCTATGATGCTCTATACTAAACGTATATGAATTATTGTAAATTTGTTCTTTAATTAATTTGAAGAAGTCAATTAAAGTATAGGATTCTACAATATCTGGTGACGCATACATTAAGATTTCTTCTCCCAAAGTATCATCCTCCTTGAAAACACGAACACTCATCATCGGCGGGCTAAAAAAGTAGTGACGTACTGCCTCTACATCATCTCTCCATTTAGGCGTATCCACATAAGTGTATCTTAACATTGATCCTGTATTGTGTATCTTAATAATTCTAGCTCTCATATTGTGTTTAGAAATAATTGTTAATCCTAGTCATTAAGGTTTTCGATATATCTATGTCAAGAATTTGAATATATTTACGTTTTTGACAACATTCCTCGCAATTATATTCATTGTCATAGGAATGTTGTGAGTCATAATCCATATCGGTTTCAGTTGTATTTTTATCATCCACGGCTCAAAAGTATTTGGGGATATTTATATCTAACAATATCGGACTGCTATCCGTATCAAATATCTCTGTGAGAATTTCAGATTTGTCAACGAAGGGCATTATCTTCCGGCTTACTATGAAATAATCTATGCGATGACCTTGGTTTGCCAGACGATATTCAGGTCGGTTTTGAAAGAAATATGAATACTCTCTCTTATCAGGATGAAGATAACGGTATGAATCAACCAAGTCGGCTTGTTTGATCATGGAATCAAAATTACGATGTTCCCAAGGAAAAAAGCATCCTGCATTTTTTACATGGATGTCATCCCATGCGTCAATCTTATCAGCTACAATATTGAGGTCTCCGCAAAGTATCAGCGGCTTTCTATTGGATAGTCTCTCAATATAGTCATGGAACTCATAATCCCAGCGTTGCCGTATTTTTATAAACTCTTCATTATCCTTGTTTGCGTATGGAAAGTAAGCGTTAATAATATTGAACTGTTCCAGCCGTAACACGTTCAGGCAATTGGTTGACATAAGCCATTCCGGCATATCGCTACCTTGCGAGTGGAAATCTATCTCCAAATCCTGACGTGTATATATTGAGGCTCCTCCAAACAATCCATCTTCCAACGTGCCGAGCCAGCCCATATAACCGGGTATCTGAATTAAAAAATGACCTTTGCCACGCACTTTCTGAAAGCACATGACATCAGGCTTGAACTGCTCAACAATACGGTTGACTGCATCGAGACGGGCATGAAGCCCATTGACGTTCCAACTTAGTATTCTCATTAAAGATATTTGAATTTATTAGATTAAAGTTACAACTTTTTACTGAGATGCACAAGTAAAAATGAGGATATGGAAGTTATTCGGTCGTTTTTCTTGAATCAAATTATATAAGGTAAAAACAAAAAATGAGGTTGCCAATGCGCATTGACAACCCCGATGGTCCATTTTAGAGTGCATAAGGAGCAGAACTCAATGTGCACTATGTTTTCTACTGCAAAGTTAAGCAATTATCTCTTATCTACAAAATTTAGATGCAAAATTTTTGTGCAATCTTCAATAACTTGCTGAGCTTCCTTAGTTCTGGGCATATTAAGCAAACGATTCACGGCATCTTTTAGTTCATCAGCACGATGCTCCGATATGCAATTCAGCAAATAAACAACAAGTCCGATTTCACCGGAAATGAATTGACGGGTCGCATTGGGAATCCCGGCAGGCTCTATTTTTATGCCTTTTGCTAATGTGAGATTATACAGGCAGGCTCCGTGAGCACACTTGTTCCTTAATATTGTTACGGCATTCAGATACTTTGAGAAGGCATCGACTGTGCATCCATATCGTTGGGCAACATCAGTCCTAACAGCCATTGATTTTATGCTATCGTATAAAATACAGATATTGCCAAGAGTCATAAATTCAATGGTCTTCCATGCCGGGGCATATTTGTCATTTATATACTTGGAGTGATGACGTTTAATAACCGGATTCTTTAGAATTGCTGCATATACAGCTGAATCAAAAGACGAAATAAAGTCGGCTGTGACAACATTGTTATCGACAAACCATGTGGGTGAATTGGGAAATTGCATTGATACAATGTTTGTGATTGCAGTTTTAATATTCACCTCTATACGATTGAGAGCCTTTGTCAATATCTGTCTCAAATCAAAATCAAAATAATATAGATCGACTGCACTTTCAAATGTAGTGCCTCCTCTATATTTGTGATTTCTGTTTTTCAATTTTGGAAAAGACTTCTCAAAAGGAAACATATAGAATCCCAAGCGGTAGAAGCCTATGTCATCAAGTATCTCCGTCGCTTTATTTTCATTACCGAAAATCATGCCTCTGTCTTTCAGAAGCTGAATCTGGCTTGGTATATCAAGAATCCTGTGCATAAAACATATATAATTTGACTGTAATGTACATAAAAAACAGAATTTTTATGCCCGGTGTATAAGAAAGTAAAGACTGTAACTATCTTTGTGAGAAAAAAGAGATATTTGGGTAAATTGCCATCTCCCATGCAAATGTTAAACTGGTTCTATACCTATGCCTCAAAAATGAAAATGCCCATGAAGACAGTATGTGGTCTTATCGTCTACAAATTTATATAAAATTTTGGTTTAACGCAAATGTATATTCTGTGTGTATGGTATCGAAAAAAGAGACACACTCCAAAAGCCGGGTGTGAGGCTTTTGGAGTGTGTCGGATGATAAGGATTCTCTATCTGTCAGTCTGTTATTGACATCCCGAGCCATACGAAGAGAAGTCCGAGGGCTACGGATGGCACTACATAAAGAATAAACTTAATCCATTCACCTTTCTGAATCATGGCAAATGCATCATGGCTGAAGGAGGAGAACGTGGTGAGACCTCCGCAGAAACCTGTGATGAGAAGGGCATTCATTTCCGCGCTCATCTCATGTCGTGTCCAAAGTCCGGCGAGAATGCCGATGATGAAACATCCTACAACGTTCACGAAGAATGTCCCGGCGGGATACTTGTCACCAAAAAAATTTCTTGCCGGCTATCCCTGCGAGGTATCGGCATGCCGTGCCGAAAAAACCTCCGACTCCGGCTATTATCATTGACTCTATCATGAATTCGCTGTGTTTTTATAATTGACAGAGGCACCCAGTGCAACCATTGAGATGCCGAAGAATAAACTCACTAAAAGATAAAACCAGAACATTGCGCAGTCGCCCGTCTTCAGCATCCCCACCATCTCATCGCTGAAAGAGGAGAATGTGGTGAAACCTCCGCAGAATCCTGTGATCCATAAAGCGTTCTGGGTCTTGCTTAATTTTCCGGTCTTGTCGAGATAGCCGTATAGGAGTCCTATTATAAGGCATCCCAACATGTTTGCCATGAATGTGCCGAGCGGAAATGAAAGGTGGCATATCAGAGCTCCGAGTTTCTCAGATAGAAACCGGAGGCAAGTGCCGAGAAAGCCACCTAAGCCGGCGATAATTGTAGTTTTCATATTTGCATAATTAAGATTGGTTAATGTAATTGCCTAAGTCGCAATAACGGCGGGAGACTCCGAGTCATTTGATATAATTCACGACAATTCTCTCTATCGCGGTCTCCGACGGCACATCAGTATTACCGGATGCCTGGAGAAGTTTTTTCACAGGATAAAAATCGGGATTCTGTTTAGCCTGGTAGTCAGAGGCATCCTGATTCTCCATCCCTTGAGCTGCCGCGGCATCCTCGATAGCTTCATCTGAATCTTCAATCTCCTCACGCATATCGGCACCGTTGACAAGCTCCACGTCAAGAGATAGGGGATTTATCCGAAGCTGTGGGTCGGAATCAAAACGGTCGTTTTTTTAGCTTTGCTAGAATAAAGCGAGTAAACGCCTTTTATATTATCCGCCCGCCTCGCTCCCTCTCTTGGAAGACGCACGGCGTGAGTCTATCTGCAAAATTACAAAAAAATTACAGATTACAATTATATATGTTGTGCAACACATACCTGACACATCTTTTATTTCAATAAGACATCAAATGATAAAAATACAGTAATGGCAATCAAGATTATGGTTGTTTTTTGGGAATACCTATCTGCGAAGTCCGGGGTGTCTGGTGTTTCGCCCTGTATCGGGTGTTTCGGGTGTTTCAGGTGAAACAAGTGAAACACCTGAAACAGGCGATACACCTTGATATAGAGGTGAGGTTCTATTGGATGGGTTGGCTATTAGCTTTTATTATCACGGGGAGGAGTTGACCCGGATAAGTCTTATCACTATGAGAGGTTGACGCTGTTTATATTATAACTGGAGCGGGTTGACTGCTTTGGGTGATGTTTTTCACTAAGAAATAAAAGAATTTCATTTATTTTCAAACAATTAGATCCATTACATTTCTTTCTTTTCTTCGTATCAACAGGTGATTCAGGGTGATTCAGGGTGATTCAGGGCGAATCAAGGCGTTGTCAATAAATATCAAGGTGGATGATGGGGATTAGTTTCAGAATAACACTGCCGTAATAGCCTTCGTTTCTAATTTTGTAGGTAGAAAGTCTTCATCCCCGTAAGAAGGAATGAAGAGGGATGTCGTATATAAAAGGTAATCTTTTATATTTTGATTGCAGACACAGTTATTACTTAAAAATTTTCAAAATAAGTATTGACAAATTCATTGAAAAATATTGAAAAATTAGTAATTTTGCCTACTATTTTTACGATTACTAAGATTTTTCGGTGGTATATATGCCACACATCTATTGATCGGGTTTACGTTATGAAATCACTTAAAGATTATTTCCGTCCACTATACCGGAAAACCATCTCCCTGATACACAGAGGGGACAATGTGAAGTGCAATTGTTGTGGATCTTCCTATAGTAAAATGCGCACTCTAAAATCCGGAGCAACGGGAGTGTGTTGGCTCTGTGGTTCTTACCCTCGAACAAGGGGAATGAAAATAATATTGGAAAAGATTTTGAGAAATATCCCGAAACCTGCAAAAATGCTACATATCGCACCCGAAGTTCAGCTCAGAGATTGGTTGAGGAATTACTCTGGTCTGACATATATAGCCGGTGACAAGAGAACTGAGGGATACACATATCCCGATTATGTAACAGACATGGATATCATGTCACTCCCTTTTGAAGACAACTCTTTTGATGTTGTAATGTGCAGTCATGTGCTTGAGCATGTTTTTGATGACATAAAAGCTATGTCTGAGTTTCGCAGAGTGCTCAAACCTGATGGGATCGCGATAATTCAAGTTCCATATAATTCGGATCAAAAGATTACAGATGAGGAAAAGGAGTCGGAACATCTGACTCCTCAACAGAGAAAACAAAGATTCGGACAATTTGACCATGTAAAAACATACGGTCTTGATTTTTTCGATAGAATGAGTAATTGCAATCTGCCAGTCACGTTAATAAAGATGAGCAAAACAGACTGTGATACATACGCACTTTTTGATTGGGAGAATTTCATGGTTGTGAATCCATTACCAATACTTATGGAAAACATTGAATAATAACCAATTCAAAGAAATATTAATTTTAAAATAATTAGAGTATATAATTTCTTTATTTTCTTCGTGCCGACTGATGATTCAAGGTGATTCATCTGATTCAAGCGTATCGGGCGTATCAGGGTGATACAAGCAATACGGATGATACGTTTTTTGGGGAAGAGTTCGGAAACTCCACATCTCCTGAGCTGCATTGATGGCATACCATTGACGAGCTTTGGGATTAGACACCGAAAGCAAACGGCGGATCCGTTTGGAGTAGTTGCGTCCATAGCTTGCAGTCAACTCCTTTGCAAGGCGTGAAATTAGTTGCGAACCATATTCGGCACGTTGCTCTCCGCCTTGCTCCTCCTCTACAATGCGTTTACCTATATGCCAATAGGTCAGTATTCAAAACCTAATACGCTATCTTGTTGGGTAAACGACATTCTCTTCATATTTTTGCTGGTTTGCACAAAAATAGATATTAAAATCCAATTCCGCAAACTTTTACAATATTTTTCCAGGGCTAACGCACGACTTCTTCATTTAAAATATTTTGTCTTTACCTTTAGAATCTGCAATTTTTTTAATTTCACTTTTTTATTTAAATTCTTTTGTCTAAATTTGCCTATTGTTCTATCAACAGTTATTTCACTTTTTCCAAACCCTGCCACATGATACCCTTTATGATGAGACTCGACTTCAAGAAAATTTTAATTATTCTGCCTTACCTGCTGCTGACGTCTTGCAGCAACGACCCATATACTCCTGCCTCTGATAAGGAGATGGTATACTCCTTCACTGCCGTTCTCAACAACCGACCAGGCACTCGCCTAAGTTATGAGGAAGATCAGAATAAGACAAAAATGAAGATGGTGTGGGACGACGGCGACGTGATACGTCTTTATCCTGATGAGAAAATTAAAGGAACGAATGATCCGGAGTATTATGAATTTATAGCAAATACAGGAGCCGGCACTGACCGTACTGTGTTCGTGCATCAGGGATACATAACCCATTGGGAAAACTGGACAGGCAGGGCGATATATGTATTCCCCGATGAAGATAACCTCAACGTCGATCCTGACAATCCAGAAGAGTTCCTTACAAAATCTTTTACTCAAAAGTGCAACAACAATACTGAGCACCTAAGATATGCTGAACATCAGCTCCTTCCGGACGGGAGAAAAGGATATACGGAATACTGGTCGGACGATCTCGTGGATTATAATCTTAAGCATGACCACGAGATGCATTTCTCTCATCCACACACTCTCATCTATAAGATAATGCTGCGGGGACTACTCTATGATGTGCCAGGCGGTTCGCTGCTCAAGGTGAGCGGGGCTTCATGGGCAGAGAAGACGATATCCCTCAATCTCGGCAATAAAGATGATGCCACGCCATTCGTGCAGGTTGGTGATATACCCGGAACACAATATGGAGATAACGAGTATAAAGACAATCCTTTGGTGGCATATATCATACGTCAGGTGCCGGCATCATCCGACATTGATGCGGAGATAAAAAAGGGGGAACATCTGAAGTTTGAGCTATTCACCTACGACCCTGACGATGGCAAGCACTATCCCCTTAATCCAAAAGACAACGAACCACACCGACATCATGAGTATATGCTCGCCACGGCTAAGGACGGCAGCAAAAACTATTTCGTAGATCTCCCGTGGGGTGAGGAATACACGTGGGAAGTAGCCGCTTCTCAAGATATACAATACAGAGCCGGTGATTATGTCGTGGCAGACCTCCTCGACACAAATAACAACAGCTCCTATCCCCACGTAGCCGTAGATCTCGGGCTGACACAGAAATGGGCTTCATGCCATGTCGGTGCTACGAAGATTGATGATTCCGGGTCCATTTTCCTTTATGCCAACACCACGAAATATTCATATTCTTCTGTCAATTTTCCCACGCTGGAAGACAATAAACTTGTAGATAACGATCAATGGACTAAGCAAGCTGACCCCAATTATGATGCAGCCACCAGATGGTGGGGTGATGATTGGAGAATGCCTACCTTCTTTGAAATGATAGACCTTTTCCAATACACGAAATTTACTTTACCTGGCGGAGAAGAAATCACATCTGAGACTATTTTTGACCCTTCCAAATCATGGATAGAGGGTGAGAAACAATTGTCTACTACAGAGAAAAAGGATTTGTCGTATGCATGGAACACGCACGAAGATCAATACAACCTGTTCAGACTATGTTCCAATTGGAAAAAAGGAAGAGAAGGTGAAGCGAAATGTATCTACATACCGCTGTCGGGCACCAATAATTCCAAGCAAGGAGAGTATGGTCGTTTTTTCGCAACAGGAGCTCTTCTGGCTGAAGATGCAGGAATCGCAAGCACTTCCAGGGTAATCCTTAATTATTGTTGTAGACATACCATAACAGGCAGCGGCTGGTTCCAAAAAATAAACACCGGTATAAGTATCGAGTCATCAATAAATCCGAAAGAGTGTGCTTATTCTATCAGACCTGTGAAACGTGACAAAAACGAACCGTCAAAAATAATATACTACCCATTCGATAAAAATATGCCGTCAACTCCGCAACGGAAATAACCACTGCCGAATGTCGCTTTCGGCCAGATCGGAATGCAAAAGCACCCGGGGAATCCGATTCATTCGGTGTTTCGCCCTATCTTATAACTGGGGAAGGTTGACTGCATTGGGTGATGTTTTTCATTAAGAAATAAAAGAAATTTATTTTCAAATAATTAGAGTATATAATTTCTTTATTTTCTTCGTGCCGACCGATAATTCAAGGTGATTCAAGTGATTCAGAGTGAATCAGTGAATCACCCTGAATCACTTGGATCACCAGATTTCTTTTATACAATTAAGGTCATTAAAGTATTTAATGACCTTAATGACCTTAACGATTGATCCTTCAAGTTATAGACTATGACTGCCGTTCGGTGCGGAAGATCAGAATGAAGAGTATCGAGACTACGGCGGCGAAGGCTGCAAACGCGTACCATACGGATGACCAATCTCCGACGAGAAATGCCATACTTCCCTTGCCTCCCTGCCAATGGCAATAATGTTCTACCACGTAGCCTGCCAATACGGTGCCGACTGAGGCTCCGATGCCGTTGCTCATCATCATCCACAGTCCCTGTGCCGAGGCTGTGATGCTCTTGTCGGTCTCCCGCTCAAGATAGACGGCTCCCGCTATGTTGAAAAAGTCGAAAGCCACGCCATAGACTATCATCGAGAAGATCAGCAACCATAATCCTTCGCCCGGATTGCCGAGTCCGAAACTCCCGAACCGTAATGCCCACGCCACCATTGAGATCGCAAGCACCACCTTAACGCCATATCTCTTCATGAAGAAGGGTATCAACAGGATACAGCACGCTTCCGACACCTGCGATATCGATGTCAACAGAGTGGCATTTGATGCCCCGAATGAAGTGGCAAATTCCGGATCTGCCATAAAACTCGTGATGAACGGACCTGCGTATGCGTTAGTGACCTTCACGCACATGCCCATAAGTATGGAGAATATGAAGAACACCACTATCTGCTTATTCCGGAATATCCCGAGGGCATTAAAACCCAATTTATCTGCCAATGACGCGCCGGAGCCACTTTTTGCAAGCCCGACATACGGCAGGGTGAAACTGTAGACAGCAAGCATAAGGCTTATAATTGCCGACACGAGAAACTGCCAGTATTCAAACTGAAAGCGATTCGTGCCTACCGATGTGAAGGTGAACGAGCCATTATCCAATGATGCGAAATTGACAAACACCATGGCACAGATAAATCCGATCGTGCCCCACACCCTGATTCTTGGGAAACCCTTCACCGTGTCGATGCCACGGCTGCGCATCACCCTGAATGCAATCGTGTTGCTCAATGCAACTGTCGGCATGAAGAATGCCGAGCTTAGCGTGTACATCACCGTAAACATCACCTTGTCGGGCATAGGCGATGAGTATCCCAACCACCAGCACATACCCATCGACACGCCTGCCATCAGCTGACATGCCGACAGCAGATGGACAGGTGCAATGTAACGGTCTGCAAGGATACCTATGACGGGGGGCGTTATCAGGCACACCAACCCCTGTATGGCAAAGAACCATGGGATTAACATTCCGAGACCCGCACTCCCCATATAGTTGCTCATGCTCGTGAGATACGCACCCCATACGGCAAACTCAAGGAAACTCATCGCCGAAAGGCGAAGGATTATTTTTATCTGACTCTGCATCCCTTACTTTTTACGCTGACCGCAAGGCCAATAATTATCATTGATATATGGCAACAGTCTGTCTTCGAATATACCTCTCTCTATAATGCGGTAATGCGGATCATACTCCTTCACATAATCCTCACTGTGATGCCAGGCATATCTACCCTCTTTCAACGCATTCCCTATTGCCTGACGCTCCACCTCGAAATCCGGAAGATCAAGATCCATCGATTCTATGACGGATAGAATCTCGCTCCAATCGGAAATCCATTGCTCCAGCGGCTCCCCCTTCACCTTTCCGCAACTCTCAAGAAAAGACGATACGAATACATCATTCGGTATCACGCCATTCTTTACCAAATCAATGTTCACACGATAGAAATGACCCTCATAGAGTGTAGGTTCATAGTCGGCATAGCCGGGACGTATCTCACCGAGAATCTCCGATTTAAGATAATCCAGCGCGGCAACCGTATCCGTAATCAGGTGTCCGGGACCGAAACGGTCCTGGAACGCTGATTTATATATATCCGTGAGATGAGCCTTAGGATAGGTAGCCACAAGGCGCGATACGGATTCCCGTATCGAGTCTTGCCGTGTGGCTGCCACTCCGTCAAATATTCCGCATGCCATGAAAAGCATGGCAATGAATAAAAATGCTGATCTTTTCATAAAATCTTTATTAGAACTTCAGGTCTATGCCCGCCATGGCTGTGGCACGTGGCATCGGGAAGCCATAGATGGTTTCATATTTTGTAGCGGTGATATTGTCTACCTTGCAGAAGAATGTGGCACTGTATCTGCCGCTGAAATTCCATTTATATGCCACGCGACCGTTAAGGAGTGAATAGCTCTCTGTCTCCGGTCCACCCGTGCGCATGCTCCAGACGCTACTCGATTCAAGGGAGAACTGCCAGTTGCCGGGATGATAGCTCACCTCTCCGAAAAGCTTGTTCTTCGGTGTGTAAAGCACGTTGTCAGAGCTCCAGATATAGCCGTAGTTGGCATTTACGCTCCATTGGTCATTGATATGGTAAGCTGCATCTATCTCAAAACCCTTGTTGCGGAAGTCGCCGATATTCTTGTTCATCATCTGTCCTCCTGTGTAGGGATTCTTCTCCTTCACGGTCTGGATCATATCCTTACCGTCGATATAGAAGAGTGACAATCCGGCATCAAGACGCCCGTCAAGCAGAAGCTGACGCCATTCTATCTCATAATTCCACAGATATTCAGGCTTCAGGTCGGGGTTGTGAGGAGGATACATGTAGAGCTCGCGGAGATTAGGACTTCTGAAACCCTTACCCCATGAGAATTTGAATGTGTTGCCTGCGAAGAGACGAGCGATGAAGCCTGCCTGCGGCACAAGCACGTTGCCGAACTGTGAGGAATGTTGGAGACGCAGACCGGCATTGACCGATAATTTCTCGTCGATGAAGCCCTGCTGCATCATGAGGTAGCCGGCTATCTCATTCACGTGCTTATTTACTCCCGGCTCATTCTCCCCATTGTTCTTAATATTCCATGTCTTTCCTCCCCAATGCTGAAAGTCAATACCCACCGACGTGGTGTTGGCTGCCCAGGGATGGATATTCTGATAGACGTTAAGACCCGTATTGAAATCCTTTGAATGGAAGATATAATTGCGTGGTTTCCCTCCGTTGGTCGGTCCTCCCGGTATTGCAGAATAGCCGTCGTTCACCTCATGATTACCCCAATTGGTATAGAACTGCACCTGTCCGGACGAAACATCGTAATTGTTGTTGACGTAGACGGATGCCGTGCCACGTACCACGCGGGTCCACATGTCGATCAGCGGGTCGTCAATCGAACCGGGATTGTGAGGTTTTGTCTCTGTCATGGTGATATTGGCGCCGGCATTCCAATGATCCGAGAATTTATAGCGAAGCTGACCAAATTGGCTTGCCAGCCATGTACGGCTGTTCTTGCGATGACCATCCGTGCTCTCATACGTGGCACTCACAAAGGCATTGAGCTTACTATTGCTGTAGCCGAGATTCACTCCATATTTCTGAGTGCCGTAGCTGCCCCACATAAGACGAGCCGAGCCGTTGAATCCTTGTTGTGTGGCATGCTTGGTGATGATATTTACCGACCCTCCCATGGCATTTGAGCCGTAAAGCATGGACGACGGACCACGGACCACCTCAACCTTAGCCACATCACCCGATGTATATGTGTCGGGCAACGCATGTCCGAATATAGATGCCCATTGAGGCTGTCCGTCTATCATGAAGAGCACCTTATTGCCCCCACCCACTCCACGGATGCTGACTCCTCCGGCTGCTCCCCCGGATACACCAAAACCAAGGATACCGCGTTCGGTCACAAAGAAACCCGGCACATGGTTCGCAAGTACCGGGAGAATATTCGACTCTGTGCTTTTTTCAATCTGGTTCGCATCTATGATAGATACGCTTAGTGGCGTAAGTTCCACCGGTGCCTTCGGGGTGCCATACACTGTCACCTCATGCAATTTCAACGTGTCGCTCTCCGATGCATGAACCGACCCACTGACTGCCATAGCTCCTGCACAAGCAATAATAATCGTCCTTTTCATTTATAGTTGAATCGTTATTTAAGTTTCGCAAGTTTTCCAACTTGCTTCACTTAAATGGTTTAAGGTTTAATGTTTATGGTTTATGATCATTAAATTTTGTATAATGAAAAGATTTGTGGATTTTCGTGAATCTTAAACCTTAAACTATAAACTTTAAACCACTGAAGTGCAGCTTGCGAAACTTCAGTTAATTGAATTATTATAGTGAAGTTGTATAAACTTCATATTGGTAAAACAATCCGCATGTAAAAATTGTTTCACACAAAATATTAATAATTAACGATATTTTAATCTAAAAATGACTTATTTGTAGATTTTAAACCATTATATTTGACTTATTTGTAGCAATATAAGGGAATATCTCCGAAAAAACGCACCTACAGATAAAATTTTAAAGCAAATGATATTTATCAAGCAGAAACTCATAGACAGGCACCATCGTCACCTCCATCCCTTTCGTATTTATGACTGAAGATTGCCCGTCGGAAAGTATGAACATACGCTTGCATCCCGTCTCCCTTGACAGTGAGACCATCCCTGCAATTTTCTCCTTCAGCATGGCTTCAGACTCCTCCTCCGGCATAATCTGAATCAATACCCTCATGCGCATATCCTTGCACACGGCAAAACTGCATGCAAGCTCCCGACTCGAATAATAGTGAACGAAATAGCCATGCCTTTGCGCTGCCCTGAGCAACTGAATGTATACAGCAGTCTCGACCCTTGCCATTATATTCTCAGCAGACACGAGGGAGACGTCGGCGGCATAAAGTTTCTCCCTGTAATTCCTGACCTTATCGAAAAGCGATAGCCTTGCAAGCCTTACGAGCAAGCATGTACGCTTAATTGACTCGACATACTTCCTGAGCGTGTTGACAGATGCCACCTCATAATGATGCAGGCTCTCCTTATAGTCCATGCTCATTGGGGTATCCCTGACGAGATTACATGCCAGGCGCTTTATCTCCGGGATTTTAGCGGCACGTAAATCATTCGGCATGTCTCTTTCCATTATTTTGGAAATAACAGGATCCGTCGACCTCCTGTGATATTTTCTTGACTGGTCAGCCGGGAAACCTCCCCTCTTCAGGAAATCCTCAAATGCAGCAGCCGCAATTCCTCGTGATACGGGGGACTGGGAATCATAATCTATACCATGCCATATACAATATTCCGAAAAGGATAGGGTAAACATGTCGGTCGTTTTCGCATTGAGACAATTCTCCGGGATTTCCCCCGAATTTATCGCCACCACCTTTATGCCCAACTCCCTAAACGAGCCTATCAGAATCTCCCACGACGGATATTTCACCACCTCATCAATTATGACCACATCAAACTGACCGTACACACCCGTCAGAATCTCAATTATGGCTGACGCCGGAATACGGTCCAATCCGTTTTGAACAGATTCCGACACGTCGATATATGCAAATCTCTTTCCCGAATCTTTTAGCTTTCTCACGATTGCCGTTGTCTTGCCTGCCCCTCTGACACCCTGCACAAAATTAACGTCTGCGTCCAAGTCAATCACCGACAGACCATGACGATGGTGATACTCCCCCTTACATATCTTATCGACGATAAGATTCTGATTCTGTATCAATTCCTTAATACCGGCATACCACATTTCCTCAGCATTTTACTATGCGCACTATGTAATATTCCCCATTGTCTTCCAGATAGTCTACCGTGAGTCCGAGGCTCTCCAACTGCGAAGCAAAGACCTTACCGTCAATCAGATGGTCGGAATGCACCGAACCGTCGTTATGACGGTGTATCCCGTTGATTGATTCCTTACTTTCCGGGAAAGCTATCACCAGACGACCTCCCGGATTAAGATTGAGCTTCACAAGCCATTCCAGAGTGTCGAACGGTCGGTCCAGATGCGGATACATGCAGTAAAGCATCATGCAGTCATACGTAGCATCTATCGTGTCTTCCTCAACGTCAATATTGAGGTAGTCAACGTTGAGGTATTGAGGGTATTTTGCGGCTGCACGCTTAAGCATCTCTTCCGAAATGTCAGCGGCATCTATATGCCCCGTCTCCCCTATCCTCTCTTCAAGATAAGGGATAAGCACGCCGGTGCCCGTGCCTACATCAAGCACTCTATCGCCCGGCTTTAAATCCGCGATATCAAGTATATGGGAGATTCTGGCGGGATTCACGTCAGTGATCTTATCCCAGTTTTCAGCCATCTCATTAAAAAATTCCCGGTTGGTCTGTTTTCCGCAAGACATAGTTCTGTTGGTTATGGTTCATTTTATGAATAACAAAATCCGGAGTTGTTTTGTTTCACGACCCGGCGATTCTCTTGAAAATCGAAAGTAATAGGAGATTGTATAAACATTATCTCACGTCACTACGTTCTAAATTTTGTAATCAAAACTTAATAAATATGACACAGAAAGAATTCAGACAAATATTGAGGGAATGCATACAAGAGTATATCGATAATTTCGACCAGTTTAATTCAGCCGAGAATAATGCAATAGTAGATGCCCACGGGTATGTTATATATCCATCTCTGCTCATTCCAGGTCTATAGCTTGGAATGGGTTTGGGGTGGCTTGCATATTGGCGTGGGTTTCTTGAAAGGCATGTTATGTTGCAAAGGGCATTAATGTGGTGAAAAACTATGGTAAAAGTTTGCGCAAATGGATTTTAATATCTATTTTTGTGGAAACCAAAACACTATTGCCATGTCTACCTATATCAACTCGATGACCGATTTCGGTTTCAAGTATATTTTCGGCAGAGAAGAGTCGAAGATGGAGATTATGCCGTTTATACAAAAGGATAGACTTTTCCGCCGACTGTCGTCAGTGGCATCCTACGCGAATCTGAGTGACGAAGATAAGATGGATTATGATGCTGATCTGAAGGCTTACCGAGATATTGTCGGTCAGCTTTCCTACGCCAAAGCAGAGGAACGAGAGGAAGGGAAAGCTGAGATGATTGTCAATATGGTGAAAGCCGGTTTGCCGATTGAACAGATTGCAGTGATTGCGAATATGGCGATTGATAAGGTTAGGAAAATACTTGGTAATATGTGATGCAGATGAATAGTATCTATTATGTTATAGCCGTATGGTGAAGTAAGTCAAGAGATAGGTTTTGTTATGAGGATTGTGCATACGAGTGATTGGCATTTGGGGCAGAATTTCTATCGTTTTGATAGGGAGGAGGAGCATCTGTGTTTTTTTGAGCAGTTGGCGGAGGTGTTGCGTCGGGAGCGTCCGGATGCGCTTGTGGTGAGCGGGGATGTGTTTCATAATTCTGCACCTTCGATTTCTGCCCAGCGTCTTTTTGTGGAGGGGGTGATGATGCTGGCGGATTCGTCGCCGGAGACTACGATTGTAATTACGGCGGGGAATCATGACAGCGGTAGTCGTTTGGATGCGGAGAGGTTGCTTTGGCGTAGACTCGGTGTGCACGTCGTAGGAGGATGCCAGAGGTTGCCGGACGGTACGTTTGATCCGAATCAGTTTGTAGTAGAAATTTCGGGTAAGGGGTATATAATTGCCGCTCCATATTTCCATACCTCTAATTATCCGCTTGCATCGGCGGATATGGATAGGGAGGATAGGCAGAGAGGCTTCTTTGATGCGTTATTAGGGAGCGTCGGTGATACGGGGCTGCCCGTCGTGATGATGGCGCATCTTGCAGTGGCGGGTTGCGACACGCTCGGTCATGAGGATGAACCGGTAGGGGGTATGCTGAAGGAGAATCTTTCTGAATTGGGTGAGGGTTATGATTATCTGGCTCTCGGTCATATCCATAGACCTCAGCAGATAAACCCACGGGTATATTACAGCGGTAGTCCACTGCCGTTGAGTTTCAGTGAGGCTTACAGTCATTTCGTCAATATTGTCGAGATAGCGGAGCGGGGTGCGCTGCCGACGGTGGAACAGGTTGAGATTGTGCCGCAACGCAGGGTGAAGACTGTTCCGCAGGGAGGCGCACCGCTTCAGGAGGCTTTGGATTCGCTTGGTGATCTGGATGATGCCGACGACAGTTATATCCGTGTGCTCGTGGATCAGGAGGATGTCATTGCCGCAGATGCGGAGGATAGGGCGCGTAAGATTGTGGATGGGAAAGCCTGCCGATTCTGTGAGATACGACGTAAGCCCCGCAAGTATGTGCCCAAGAATGGCGACCTGCCGGAGATTACGGAGATAGAGGATTTCACGCAGATAAAACCGATTGATATCGTAAGGAGGAGTTATGAAAGAAAGACGGGCACCGCTATGAACGACCTGTTGATAGAGATGATGAACCGGGCAATTGAACTTGCAGAAGAATAATCACTGATTGAGGAATAACCACTGACTGAGGAATAATCACTGATTGAGGAATAATCATGAGAATACAGCATCTGTATATTGAGAATATCGCCTCCATAGAGCGGGCGGAGATAGATTTTGAGAATGGACCGTTGTCGTCAGACCCGATTTTTCTGATCACGGGTGACACAGGCACCGGCAAGACTACGATTTTGAATGCCATTTGCCTTGCATTGTTTGACAAGGTGCCGGCACTCAACACCATAGGTTCGGCAGATGAGGATGCCGAAGGGTTGAGAACCAACAATACGCGCCAGTTCATGCGGAAAGGTACGGGCTACAGCTGCGTGCGGCTTCGTTTTGTCGGCAACGATGAGAAGGAGTATGAGGCGAGTTGGACATCGCAGCGTGCGAGGAAGAAGCCGACAGGTGCGATACAGAAATCTATCTATCCGCGCAACCTGCTCGATGTGGGGAAGAATAAGCTATACACCAAGAAGAATGATATAGATGCGGAGATCCAGAGGGTTGTGGGGATGAGTTTTGAGCAATTCACGCGCACTACTATGCTCGCACAGGGTCAGTTTGCCACGTTTATGAAGGCTACTGATGATGACAAGTCGGATATATTGGAGAAACTGACCGGTACGGAGATCTATTCGGTAATCGGTAGGAAGATAAACGAGCTATATCGAGGGAAGTCGGCGGAGGTTGACGTGGTTCAGGCGAAGATAGATGGTGCGCGTCTGCTCCCGGATGAGACAAAGATGGAGTATGCCGGGGAGATTGAGAGACTTGCATCAGGTATCACGGAGATGGATTCGCGTCTGCGGCGGATTGATGCCGGGTATTCATGGCTTAGTCAGAATCAGAAATTCAATCGTCAATTAGTCGAGATGGAATCCGGTATGACAGAGGCAGCCGGAGAGATAGAATCGGATGAAAATAAGGCGCGTCTGTCAATGGTGAAGCTGTATGATGATACGGTTGAGGTGCGCAGACTTATTTCAGAGGAGAGAAATTCGCAGAGTCATCTTGACGGATTGAATACGGAATTGGGGAGAGAGTCGGGGGAGACACTTCCCAAGGTGCTTGACGGAATCAGTTGGTTGCGTAAGGAGCAGAACGGTTTACAGGGTATTATCGCAGAGCTTTCAGCATCACTGTCGGCACAGGGTGGGGATGCTGAGGTGTATGCCAATGCACAGAGAGTTGAGGAGATAGCAAAGGTGGTGCAGAAATCTTTACAGAATCGCGACAAGCATAGAAAGAACTGGGATCGGCTCACGAAGGATGCGGATAAGTCGCGAGAAGGGGAGAAACCATTGGCGGAGTCCCTTGCCAAGGCGGAATGTGAACTAAGCGCAGCTCAATCGGCTATGGATAGTCGGGAGTCAGCCATGAAGGAGTATGACATGGGGGCAATATCTGAGGAGTTGACCAAGACGGTTAACGAGATAGCTGCGATTCAGAAGGCTATCACCTCAGTTGATGACTATATGAAATGTAAGGCTGAGTATGTTGCGGCAAGTAGTCGGGCATCAAAGGCACGCGATGCAATGGAAGCTACGGCGAAATCACTTGCTGAGACAAAGGCGTTGCTGCCTGAGTCTGAGAGGGAGAAAGATAGGGCAGACGCATATTATCAGGGGATGAAGGAGTTGAAGGATCATATTGCATCGCTGCGTGAGAGATTTACGGAGACCCATGAGTGCCCTCTTTGCGGAAACCGCGATGCGCATATTCATGGTGATGAAGTCATAGCGGATAAACTTCTCAGCGCACAGGAAACGGCTGCCGCCACGAAGCGGCGATATGATGAGCTTGTGAAGATGGAGAGTGGTCTGAAGGCTAAATTTGATATGGAGAAGCGCGATGCCGAGGCATGCGGAAAGGATGAGACGCTGTGTGCCGACCACCTTGAATCGGCAAAAGAGAGGGCTTCGCAGTTTGCAGAGGATTATGAATCGGATGGATGCAGGGGGAATTTAGAGAAGCAGCTTAGTGAGGCGGAGACGCGAAAGGATACTATTTCCTCCCGGTTAAAGAAGGGTCAGGAATGCCTGAATGAACTTGACGCGTCGCGTAAGGTGTTTGAGCAGAGACGGGCGGCTAAGGAAGCGGCTTTGTCTGCCCTTGATAAGCAGTGTCAGTCAACAAAGAGTTGTATTGATAATGCTGCACGCGAGAATGAGCTTGCAGAGAAATTTGATAAGGAGGCGGCTGATTCCCTTGCTGATTTCAATAGCTATATGCGTGATTCGACAGCCACGTTTGAGAATGTGGCATCTGTTGCCAAGGATATCTCCGAAAGAGGGGCGAAGTATGAATCTGATAAGAGAAGATTGGAAGAGAGTCAGCGTAAGGTGGATGAACTGAACCGAAGGATTGAGGATGGTGTCTCCGCTACCCAAAGGCTGGTGAATAGGTTTCTGCCTGTATATGAGGCTGGGACAATAGAATGTGGCGCACTTGAGAACGTTATTCGGAAACTGAATGAGAGGATTAATACCCTTGACGGCGAGATTCGAGGGGAGGAGCAGAAGCATGCGCGGATTTGTCGGGATATTGCAGCATGGTTTGAGGCGCATGACGGTATCATCCGTGAGGATGTGGATGAGATAGCGAAGAAGAGGGTGGAGGATATTGAAAGAGAGCGGGAGACCTGCAAGGGGATTGCCGACAGGATTGTGAAACTTCGTCATGAAATCGGTGTCGTGAAGAATCAGCTTGAAAGCATGGAGGAATCTCGTCCGGAGATTGAGGATGGTGCTACAGTTGAATCGTTGGCAGAGTTGAAGATGGTGACAGAGGTGGAGCGGAATGCCTCGACATCACGGAGGATAGAGCTGGAGACGCTGCTTGCCAATGATAAGAGGAATAAGGAGAAGTTGGTAGAGGAATGCCGTAGGCTTGATCTGCTTAGGGAGGAGCGCAACAATTGGAAACTTCTGGATGATAATTTCGGGAGTGCCGACGGTAAGAAGTTCAAGCGTGTGGCGCAGAGCTATGTGCTTAGGGCATTGTTGTCGAAGGCGAATTATTATCTCGACATGTTGTCGCGGCGATATCGTCTTGACTGTGAGGATGGATCACTGACAATAAACGTGATAGATGCTCATTTGGGAGGCGCGGTTCGCAACGTGGGGCTGCTGTCGGGTGGTGAGAGTTTTGTGGTGTCGCTTGCTCTTGCGTTGGGACTCTCTGCCATAAGTAAGGAGAAGATCAATGTGGATACGCTTTTTATTGATGAGGGTTTCGGCACTCTGGATAAGGATATTCTTGAGACGGTGATCAATACGCTTGACCGCCTTCATAATCTCGGCGGGAGGAGGATCGGTATCATAAGTCATGTACAGGATCTGAAGGATAGGATACCGACGCAGATACGGGTAGTACGTACAGGAGCCAGCACTTCTCAAATAGAGGTGACAAGTAACAGGTGACAAGTAACATGTTGCATCATGTTGTATCATGTTGTATCATGTTACGTGTCACCTGTTACTTGTTACATTGCGCGAAGCACGCTAATGTTTTCCTGTGCCGTGGGTGTTGATGGCTTGGGTCTCTGCCTCTTCCACTTCGTCTTCAGTAGGCACGTAACCGGGAGCCCATTTGGAAACCTCGGAGGGTTTACGTCCCTCTATCTGCCAATCGAAGGGGTAGAAGTGGGCGTTCGGGTTACGCCATGACGGTTTACGCTTTGAGTATATGAACAGAGGTATTGCAACGAATACGGCTACACCTATGAGAATGATACCGACGTAAACTATCGGACTTCCGGTGGAAATCTGCGATGGCGGGATATAGCTGAGCACTAACGCAAGGAGTGCACCGATTATGCCGATACCACATATTATGATTTCACCGAATTTGCCACCGGGGACGCGGAATCCACGAGTCTTGTTTGGCTGCGTGCGTCTTAATCTGATGAATGCACCGTAGATGAGCAGCACCATGATCAGATAGATGATGGTAGCCATCTGCGACATGATCTGATAGGCTGATTCCACTGTAGGGAGCACGATAAGGATAAGGCTCAGGAGGGATACGAATACGCCTTCAATGATAAGGATGCTCTTGTTGACACCATTTTCGTTGACTTTCTGGAGCGACATCGGGAGATAGCCAGACTGTGCGACAGCCATAAGACCTGTGGCAGGACCTGTCACGAGAGCACTGACCTGTCCGATTACACCGAACATTATGACGAGAGCCATCACGTTACCGAGCCATTCCAATCCGAAACTTGCCCAAAGGGCATTGTAGGATACGAGAAGCGACTGGAGCAGGTCAATCTCCTGTGAAGGTATCACCATTCCGATTACGAGAGTGCCGAGAGCATAAACCGCGACAATCACAATGATAGCGAGGAACACGGATTTCGGAAATTCCTTTGCCGGGTTGTTCATATCGTTGATATGCACCGCCTGTATCTCCATGCCACCATAGAAAAGGAAAATTGAGGCGGCAAGCACGATTGTGCTCATGTTGGAGAAATCGGGGAAGAATGGCATCGGGGTGAGAGCATCCGGTTTGCCGGTGCATACGTAGATTACGCCCAATACCAACAGTATTGCTCCCGGTATTATGGTTCCGAACAAACCGCCAAGAGTACTCAGCTTATTGGCTGATTTCTGACCACGGAATGAGTTGAAAGTTACACCCCAATATACGGCGAGAGCGATGATAAGGGTATATATCTTGTTTGATGCCAACTTGGTATCGAAACTTTCAGGCCAGAATACGAATGCGAGAGATACCGCACCAAACATCAGAACTGTAGGGAACCATATTATGATGGTCTGCCATTCAAGATACATCGCAGTCCATCCCCATCTGGGACCGAATGCCTCCGACACCCATCGGTAAAGACCGCCGGCTTTGGTGTAGGTAGACGCGAGTTCGGCACATACCAGGGAATAGGGCAATAGAAACACAATTGCGGCAAATACGTAGTAGAATATCGATTGAACCCCGAACTTTGCTTCAGAGGGGAGTCCGCGCATACTCAGTATTGAGGTAATGATCATAATCGCCATGGCTACCATGGTCAATGATCCTTTTGCAGTTGAACTTATCTTTTTCCTTCCGGATTTTGTGACTGCCGGTTCAGGAGCCGGAATAACTGATTTATTCATAAATCAAATAGTTTTAATATGGCTGGTTACTTGCTTGAATTAGGTGTAATTTAGATTACTTATATTTTTAGAACAATTATTAGGGAATTTGGTTCTGATTTTTCACATTTGGAACTATCACACGGCAATGAAAAATAAAGAGTCCGGCACAGACGTACCGGACTCTTAAGGTGTATGGTTTATAGTTTATAGTTTATAGTCGTTTGGTCGTAAACCGTAAACCATAAACCGTAAACCATAAACCATAAACTATAATTTTATTTCACCATGATTTTTGTAGCCTTAGAACCCTGACGGCGGATGAATACGCCTTCAGAGGGATTTGCAACGCGCTGACCCTGAAGATTGAAATATTCCACAGGAGCGTTAGCATCGTCTGACAGAATCTCATCTACGGCAGAATCGGAAGTGTTGAAGAGGGAGAATTTGGTTTCCACGCCATTCTCAGTAGCGAAAGCCACGTAGTCTTCAGCAGCAGCCACGCCGATTGCATTCTCAGCTACAGCCACGGGTGCAAATTCACCGGCAGAGAAAGAGAAAGTCTTGACGGTGCCGGCGAAATCACCCTTCTTGTTGTCGCCTTCGACGTCGGAATAGTAACCGAGTGTGGAGAGGTGTATTGTGCCGTCGGCAAGAGCAGCGGCACTCTTGATGCCGTTGTAGTTGATTTTGCCTTCAGCTATCTCTTTAGCCTCTGTTGTCGCAGCCTCAAAGTTGGCTAACGGAGCAGTGATGACGAAAAGACGGTTTGATAAGCGCTCTTCGGGAGTACCATAGTTTTCTGCAAAAGGCTCAGATCCAGCCACGAGCATATTCTCACCGGAGAAAGTCACGATGGCAGGGATGTAATTGGTTTGGAATCCAGATTCGGGGCAAGCGACGGGGTACATTTCACCCAATTCGCCTGACTCGGTGATTTCAGCGAGAAGATAGTTGTAGGAGGATGGTTCAGCATCAAGAGTGATTTCATTATATTCCCCAGATGAGATGGTAAGAGGACCGTTGCCGGAGAATACGGCATACACATTATTATCTTTTATGCCGAATGTTGCGACACCTGCCTGATATTGGTCATCTTCTGTAGCGAGAGGAGTATCTACACCGTATGTTGCCACGGCAGAACAGCCGGATAGATCTGCATCACATTTAAGGATGGCAGATGATTTGAGGTCTAAGAACATAAAACCCAAAAAGTCATTGTAGGAGCCTTCGAATGACGTATTGCCGACAGTAGTCTTGCCCGTATAGATGGCGGATGCGTAGACACCGTTGTCGGAAACCTCGATATGGTTGATGCGGAAGAATACGTCTCCATCCATTGGGAAATACGATTCACTACCGTTAAAAACAGGAAGAGGTTCTGGAACGAATGTTTGAACTTGTTTCAACACACCGTTAGCATCATATTTGGCGATGAAAGATGCGTTCTGCGATGGCGTGAAGTCGCCGTCGATTTTTGCGCCCTCTTTAGTGATTGTCTCTCCGGAAGTTGTGCCGAAAGTCACTTCATCAGCAAAAGAACCAGCCACGAAGATATTGCCGTTGGCATCGGTGGTGATATCCTTGACTGTGGCACCAAGGCTTATGGATACAGCCCATTTTGCCACGCCTGTTTTGTCATACTTCACGATGTAGCTTTCAAAGTCATCGGCAGAAAGAGCTACGTCGCCGAAAGTGGCGTTGATGTCGAAATTACCGGCAGCAATCATATTGCCGTCAGCATCGACAGCCACGGGAGAGTTGTAGGCAACCTTGTCAGCCGCACTGAGAAGTGTGGCAGAAGCATCCCATACCTTGTTGAGCGCGGGCGCGGTGGCAAAAGCACCATAAGATACGCTGCAAGCAATGGCAGAAAGTAAAAATCTGTTCATAATAAAAAAATTAAGTGAAAATTGATGTTGTCCGGTAATACCGGACAACATCGTATTAATGAAACCTAATTAGTCAGCGAGACCGGGATTGGCAGTTATAGCCTCGGAAGGTATCCGTATTGTGTAGCGTGGGTCATTCTCTTCAAGTATGAAAGTTTCCCCTTTGAAAGAGCGTTCGATGCGAGGTCTTGTGGTGCGTCGCAAATCAAACCAGCGGTGCCCCTCGAAGGCGAGTTCCCTTGCACGTTCATTCATGATCTCTTGCAGGAGTTGATCGGGCTGCATGTCGGCTACAGCCGCCTCCTTAGCCGCACCATTGTCGGCATATCTCTTACGCTGGAGCTGAAGAAGCCTGTCGGCGGCATGGGTATAATTACCGAGATGCCACGCCGCCTCAGCAGAGTTGAGAAGCATCTCGCCGACGCGGAGTGAGCAGGAGTAGGTGTTGCTGCCGCCTTTCAGCAAGAGGATATTTGATGCGGATATGCGGTTGAAATAAGCCTTCCTGCGTAGGTCGGAGTTCTCGTAAATAGCGAAGAAATTCCTGTCGACTTTAAGTGCACGGGTATATTGTGCGGTCATCACTTGCTCCAGAGCTACAATCATCTCAGGAGAGTCATATTCATTCGGGAGTTTAGCGGAGATGTCGGCAATCTCATTTCTCTCTTCGAGCACCCTTTCGGAAGCCTCAAACGCCTCTTTCCAATTCTCCATATATAGATTGACGCGAGATCGGAGTGCATCGGCAGATATTATATTGAAGCGGTAGTTGTAGCCTTTGTCCCATTCCGCTACGTTGAGGTATGTCTCGGCAGTTGTGAGGTCGCTTAGGATGCTGGTGTAGACTTCCTCCACAGTGTTTCTTGACAACACACCCTCCACGTCACTGTCAAGTTTCAGAGGTATTGCCTTGGTCGTGGCAGGATCGCATGACTGATATGCCGGTGCATGAAGGTTGGCAAGGATAAAGTGCATATATGCTCGTAGCATGTATGATTCGCCTACCATCTGGCGTATCTCGTCGCGGGTGCCGTCGGTGATCATGTTTTCCGACTCGATCACGTAATTCGCGATAAAGAGCACGTGGTAGAACTGTCGCCAGCTGAAAGAGGCGGTATTCTCGTCAGCACCGTCGTCATTCCATCTCCAGATGTCGAGATAAGAGTTGAGGTCGTTGCTTGAAATAGTGGCGTCGAGAAGCACCTCATCGCTTCTGAAGGATGCAAGTCCACGGTCGTCAGGGACAGTAGTGTATGCTTCCGTGAGAAGGCTCCGGAACTCCGGGGCAGTGGTGGGAATCACCTTCCCGACGGGCTTGATGTCGAGGAAGCTGTCGCATCCGGAGAGAAGGGATGCTGCAGCCACCATCGCTATTGCAAAAATATTATTGAATTTCATTAGAATTTTACCTGTAGATTAAAAGTGAAGGATTTAGGGATAGGTTGGGCGAAAGGATTACCCATAGTCTCCGGATCAAGGAAATTTTTGTAGTTCGCTCCGAATACGAAAAGGTTCCTTGCCTCTACCGCCACTCTGACGGTGGATATTCCGGCATGGGCGAGAAGGCTTGTCGGGAGATTATAGCCGAGGATGAGGCTTTGCAGACGCACGTAGTCGCTCCGTTTCACCCAAGAGTCGAGCATGGAATAGAGTGAAAATTCCCCATATTGTGTTCTCTCGTCGCTTCTGTAGCCCTCCGGCATAAGTGCGGGTAGAGTAGCATCGGGATTTGAGGGCGTCCATCTGTCGAGGATGTCGCGGTTGGTGTTCATTCCACGGTCAAACCATACAGGACTGTAAGAGGGCTGTATGCGGGTGTACATCTTCAGGTTGAAGGCGAAATTGACGGTGAGGTCAAAGTTGCCGTAGTAGAAACTGTTGATGAAGCCTCCGGTCCAGAGCGGTTCACCGGAACCGATGTAGGAGTATCTTTCGCGCTGTTCTTCAGCCGTCAATGTAGACGCACCGGCACCGTTTAGCTTCAGAAATTCCTTGGCAGTCACCTTGTTCCCGTCAAGCCAGAAGAGGGGATAGCCGTCGCTGTCGAGTCCGGCAGTGCGGTATGCGAACAATGCGCTGACGGGGTATCCTTCGCGTGAGGGTGTCGTCTGGTTGAAGGGGACGGTCTCCTGAAGGACAGTATTCTCGTTGTAGGCGATGTTGAAATTGGTGGTCCATCTGAATTTCGGTGTTGAGATGTTGCGGGAGGAGAGAGCAATCTCTATACCACGGTTGCGCATACTTGCCCAGTTCACCATCGTCGACATGAATCCGGTCTCAAGCGGGAGCATCTTCAGCGCAATCAGGTCGCTGCCCTTTCGGTAGTATGCATCGACTGAGGCTGTGAGGATATTGTCGAAGAATGCGGCATCAATACCGACGTTGGCGGTGTAGGTCTTCTCCCAACGCAAGCGACGGTTGGGGGGAGTGCCGAGAACGATCACATCTTCAGAAACGCCCGGAAGGATCGACTCCTGATTATAGTTGCCCATTACGAACGAAGAGGTGGATTTGTCGATATTGCCCTGAATACCGTAGCTTGCGCGTAATGCGAGATTATTCACTGCAGTGCTCTCCTGAAGGAACGGTTCTTCCGAAATTCTCCATAGGGCACTGAAAGAATACAGCGGGAGGAAACGGTATTTCTTGTCGACACCGAAAAGGTCGCTACCGTCAAAACGCACGCTCGCACCTAAGATATAGCGGCTTTTGAGCGAGTAGGATCCATTGGCGTAGAAAGAGGCGAACGCATTCTCGGTCTTGTTTTCAAGATGAAGCGGGAAAGTGCGTGCCCACGATTCATTGGGGAATATGACAGGCTTGTTGGTCAAGGTCTTGGGGTCATATCCGTAGGCTGTGGATGAGAAATAATCATACCACGTCTTGCGGATCTCGGAGCCTGCCATAAGTTCAAGCTCATGGTCGGTGCCGAATCTGTCGGAATATTCAAGCTGACCTTTCCAGTTGATCTGCTTGTTGGATGATTTGTTCTGGATATGGCGTCCGCCGTCGGGGAGGAATGATACACGATTGCCGTCGGGATTCATCACTTCGGTGCGGTAGAACTCCTTACGCATCGCATACGTCTCCTTTCCGGCGTATGATTCCGTATTGACATCATCAAGCTGGAAACCTATCTGAGTGTTAGCCTTTAGGAAATCCGTGATTCTCAGGTTGGCATCGATAAGGGCAGTGACTCCGGTGGTCTTCTGAGAGTATTTGGTATTGTTGCGTTCTTCAAATACGTTAAACTTCAGTTCGCTGTCCTCACGACCCTGAATGTCGGTGTCGTAGATGTAGTTCCCATCGTTGTCGTATGGGAGCTGGTAAGGGTTGGCACGTCGGAGTAATACACAGGATTGGAGAATCCGTCGTTGTCGGTGAGATATGAGTCGTTCTGCCTGTAGTTGGCGAATAACGATGCTCCGATCTTGAAACTGTCGCTAAGACTGTATCTTGTCTTCAGCACTACGTTGAATCTGCTCATGCCCACGCCTTCCACATTGCCTCGCTCATCCTGAAAACCGAGAGATGTGTAGTATGTCGCCTTGTCGCCGCCGCCGGATGCGCTGATGTTGTATTCCTGACTGAACGTGTCGCGAAACAGGATGTCGTTCCAGTCGGTGTTGACATTACGGAGAGCGTTTATTCTCGACTGCACGTCAGAGGGGAGCATGTCCCATCCTCCGGTCTTGTATGCGTCAAGGAGTTGCGCCTGCTGAAGAATTCTCGATACCTCGCCCTTATTCTCACGATATGTGAAATTGGTGCGCAGTAGTTCCAACTCCAGATCCACCTTTTCATCGGCGTTCAGAAGGTTAAGTCTTCCTATGCCGGGCTTGGGAGAATATGACAGACGGGTTGAGAAAGAGACCTGAGTCTTACCTTTCTTGCCGTTTTTGGTGGTTATGACGATGACGCCGTTTGCGGCACGTGTGCCGTAGATAGCGGTGGCGGCGGCATCCTTCAGCACGGTTATACTCTCGATGTCGGAGGGGTTGAGTCCGGCGATAGATGACTGGTAAAGATTGTCGATATCTTTCAGTTCATCGGTAGATGGCATCTCGGTGCCGTTCATCGGCACACCGTCGATCACCCATAGGGGGTCCTGATTCCCTTGCAAAGAGGATGTGCCACGGATTCGTATTTTCAGAGGGGCACCCGGCGTGCCGCTGCTCTGCATTGCGGACAGACCCGCCACTTGTCCGGCAAGAGCCTGGTCAATGTTCATCACAGATCCGAGTTTGTCCTCGTCGATGTTCATCTTAGTGATGGATGCGGTCAGCTTGCGGCGTTCGATAGCCTGATAACCGGTCACTACTACTTCACCGAGCATCTCGGCTGAAGAGTCAAGCATTATGTCGTAGGAGTCGACGCCATCCACAAGATATATCGTGCGCGGATTGAAGCCGACAGCGCGACATTCAATCTGATCTACGCCGGCAGGTATGGTCAGTTCGAAATTGCCGTCAATATCTGTGACGGTTCCGACAGGTTTTGTGGTGCCGCTTTTCTTAAGCTGGGTCTGCGACACAGCGACAGTGGCACCGATCACCGGCTCCTTATCTTCTGCCGCGACAATTATTCCCTTGATTGTCCGGGTGGTCTGGGCCGCGTAAGCCGGATTCAACAGGAATAGCGTCATGAACGCTAAAAATAAAACAGTTCTTTTCATGTTGAAGTGAAAGAGAAGAGTTGGAAATTGAGAATTGAGAATTGAAAATTTAGAGGAGAGAGTGAAGAGGAGAGAGGAGAGAAATTATCTCAGATGGTCTAATCCGAGAGCAGTGTCAATACGCATTACGAGATCCTGATAATGGTTCTTCACGTCGCGTGGAGCAGAGGAGATACGGCTTTTGAGGAGAGTGCGTATTCTCATCAGTTCGCCTCGCTTCAGGATATCGCATCGGAGATGCGGTTCTCCTGTTGCCATAGAAGTTGATCGTGCGGCTTGCGGAGGAATGTTCGCCAGCAGCGTGACGGCATAACGGCATCATTGCATTCATGGGCATGTCGGCATCCGTGAGGGAACGCTTCACGTCGTCCTTCACACCACGGCTCTCACATGCCGCGATTGTGAGTGCATCGACAAAATTCTTCTGCACCGATCTCTGTCGCACGTCGGGCGTGCCACTTTTTCAAAGATTGCGCTATGAAGCATGTCCATCATGTCTGACGCCTTAAATGCGGAGTTGCCGTTTGCAGCCTCATTCTCATACATTCTGATGATGCGGTCATCGCTGAGGAGATCCCAGAAGATGTAGCATTGGATGTTGGTGAGGGTGTATGTAGGCGAGTCCTCAATTCTGCCTACAGGAGTATTACGCACAAGGAACGTGTAGTTGGAGATGTCGTTGTTGAAAAGCCATTCCGGATAAGTGAATACCTCGTCAATTATGTATTTAGTGGATTGGCGTTGCCTGTCGGCATCCACGAATGTATAGCATGTCGTCCGTCGCCCATTGTCACGTTGTCGATATTCACACCGCCGATGTTAGCCATGACGTGGTATATGTAGCGTTGCCACTGACCGATTGCTGCCAGTAGAGACGAGACACGTCGTCATAATCCTGTCCGGGTTCACCGTGACGGTCCATTCAATGATGTGCGGCATTATGCGTTTCAGGTTGGCGATACCGTATTTAGCGGATTTCACCGGATCGTCGCCAAGATCCTCACTCATGGCTCTCGGGTCGGTTGCCTCACGGTTGCTCTGTGCCTCACTGTAGCGGTACCACGGTGAATCATGGTTGTCGATTAGTTCCTGAAGATATACGTATTCCTTGTTGGGGTCGTTGTCGGGATACCATCTGTAGCCGTATTCGATTGCGAGACGGTCGTAGGGACCGATCTGAGGTGAGAGGCTTTCAACACCGTCGCCGGGTTGTGCGATGTAGTTGAAGCGGGCATAGTCCATGATTGACGCGCTTGTGCCGCCAAACTCCTTTATGAACGAAGGAGAGCGAAGCGAGTCAGTTGGCACGGATGCCGAGGCAATCATGTTGTGGCGCAGACCGAGGGAGTGTCCCACCTCATGACACGCAACGAATCTCATTGCATCGCCGAGTAGGTCATCGGGAAGTTGCGGTGTGCGTGCGCGTGGATCGGTTGCCCAGTCTGTATCACGATCCAGTCGCGGAGAAGGTCAAGCACGTTGTGCCACCAGATGATGTCGGCTTCCAGAATTTCACCTGTACGGGGTCAGTCACTGACGGACCCATCGCATTGGTCTTTGTGGATGCGGCGTATGTGAGTGTGGAGAAGTTGATGTCGTCGGTGTCAATGTCTGTTGAATCTGATTCCTGCTCCACACGGATGGCATTCTTGAATCCTGCCACTTCAAAGGCTGAGTTCCAGTCTTCAATACCCTTGCGGATATATTTCCTCCATTGGTAGGGGTGGATTTGTCAATCCAGAATACTATCGGTTTCTCCGGCTCCACGAGCTTCCCGGCGAGATAATCCTTTTCCTCACCCTTTTTCGGTTCCAGTCTCCAGCGTGTGATGTAGTTTAGTGTCGGCACGCGCTGCTGAGCATCGGAGTAATTTAGCAGAGACTCTGAGAAATATCCGATACGCGGGCTTTCCAAGCGTCGCGCCATTGGATTCTCCGGAAGGAGAAGTATTGTGGATCCAACTTCTACGGTCACGAATACCGTTCCGGTCGGTTCCACCACTTTTGTGGTCAGCTCCGAGACGGCATATACGTTGTTGCTGAATGCCTTTATCGACTTAATACGTGATAGGTCAGATATGGCAGACCCTCCGATATTAATGTCGGAGAAGACGTTGTTGAAGCTGGTGTTTTTTCCGTTGAAAATATCGTTCACCTTTATCACGACGGCAGTGGAGTCGGGGCTATACGCCTCGATTTTGAATGCAGCGATAAAAGGTGATATATAGTTGTCGGCAACAGACGTGGCTATTGCATTCCCGTTCTTTACATCGGGCATTGGACGTTGCTGACGAGCCCTGACCATTGATGTAGCGGAGTCAAGTTCGAAGCGTATCATCTGATTGGCATAGTTTATGCCACGGTTTACGCCGGCGGAGTTCAGTTCGAGAGGAACGCGTGTGAATTTGTTGACCACCAGCATATCTCGACCTAATACTGAACGTGGAATTTCAAAATAATAATCGGCACCTTTCTTGATTACCTTGAATATGCCATCTGATACCACTGCGTCTCCTGAGTGAAAATCATCATATTTCTCCTTAGTCGAGGATGATGTGGTGTCAGGTTGTGCTGTGTGTTTATTCTTTTTCTTGAAAAAGAGGAACGACCTGCTTGATGATTCATCGTCGTTGTTTGCGGCGTATACTGATGCCGAAAAAGGCACAGCTGTTATAGCAACGGCAGCCGCAGCCTTTAGAAAAGATCTGTGGTTAAGCAGATTGATATACATGGTTAGTATATGTTTAATGAAAAGATTATGGTTTTTATGAGAGTTGGGGTGAATATTGTTTTGATTATGGTCATCAGCGACTTTAATCAAAGTTATTCACTTGAATGTATAATTAAATTGCAAAGTTACGGATTATTAGTTTGATACGGACAGTATTAGTGTTAAAAAACATTAATGCTGCCCGTATTGTTATGATATGCTATTATGATGGGTTATTTTTCGATAGTGATGAATTGCACCTTCTCTTTGTTTCGTGGCTTTGCATCGGGTGTCTCGTCGGGATAGCCTAACGCGAGGGCAAGGCAAAGGTGGTAGCCTTCGCTGAATCCGAATTTGGCAAGGAGTTCGGGCGACTCGTTGATCACTCTCACCGGTGAACCGAGGTTTATGGAGCCTACACCTAATGCCCATGCTGAAAGACCGATGTTTTCAGAAAGAAGACCTACGTCGATCATTGAGGCGTCATAGTTTGAGTCGTTGGCAATGAAGATGTAGACGGGAGCCTTGTAAAGCCCATTCACGTTTTCGGCAAGGTATGCGACGGAGGCGGGATCATCCACCACTTTCACTTCATACGCCTGCTGATTGCGACCGTTGGGTGCGTTTATGCCGCAATTCAGGATTGTGTCGAGAAGTTCGCGCGATACGGGTGCATCGGTATATTTGCGGATGCTTCGGCGCGACATGATATTCTCAATGACGGCAGATGCGGCGTCGTTGCCGGAATCTTGCGTGGGTGCAGAGTTTTCGGTAGTCTGTCCGCAAGAGATGAATGAGGCTCCGAGGAGGAGCGATGAGAAGGTTTTTGCAAATAGATTCATTCTGTTGTTGGGTTTTATGATAATGAAGTTTTGGAAAACTTCATTTGGAAATCTTCAGTCAATCGGTTTCAAAATTACAAAAATAATCTAAGTAATACAATCAACAGATGGTATAAAAAAACAGTTGCGCCACCGGTAAGGGCGACGCAACTGTAGCGTGTAGAGATTATGTAGAATCATTTGCGTCTTTCGTGCGCAACATGATGATGCTTTGCCGGCTTATCCTTCATTGGCATAAGCACGATATTCTCCAGGAATAGTGTGTATTGGTCGGGAGTAAGTATCTCCTTGACTCCCTCCACGTATTTTCGGCGATTCTCCATTCTGTCCTGTTTGCCTGCGCACTGTTTGCCGGACTGTTTCAGGGAATCTTTATCTTTGCAGCAGTCCTTCTTGTTGAGGTTCTTATCTTGCTTGTCGAGCTTCTTATCTTGCAGATTGCATTTCTCCCCAATCTTGCCATTTGGCTGGTATATTGCATTCAGGGAATCCATCTTGGCTTGCTGGTTGATGTCAAGGAGAATACCTTCAAAAGCGAAATCGGTGAATTTCTGGGGCCTATACATTTTGTCGGACATTTCAGATCTGTCGGAATCTCCTCTGCTGTTGACGCCACGGTCTTGTTGTGCATACATTCCGGAGGCAGAGAAGGCAGCGATAGCGAGTGCTATCGAAAGAATTTTTTTAGTCATAAGATTGAAGTGTTATGTAATTTTTTCTGCAATAAAGACGTTTTAGAGTGGGAAAAGTTTAGGTAGAGGTACTTTATTTTATGTATCATTAACTGTAAGGTAAAAAAATTATAAAATGTCAACACGCACACCCAAAGAAGTAATTGAGACAGTTAACACAATCGGAGCCGGCAAGATAGCGATGAGCAGTGGTAAAAAAGGTTCATATCCACGTTTTGTATTGCTGACCCTGCTTGCCGGGATGTATATATCCTTCGGCGGGGCACTTTCAGTGATACTTGGATTCGGTTTTCCGGAGATTTCATCTGCCAATCCGGGATTGCAGAAATTGCTTAGTGGCGCGGCATTCCCGGTGGGTCTTATCCTTGTGGTGGTGCTTGGTGCCGAACTGTTTACCGGGAATAATGCCTTCCTTATGCCGCAGTGGATGCGCAAGGGATGCACGACATGGGACGTTGTGGTGAACTGGACGGTGGTGTATTTCGGTAATTTTCTTGGAGCTCTCTTCTTTGTCTATTGTCTGGTGTATCTCACCGGATTGTTCAGTCCTGAGCCGTATCATTCGGCAATTATAAAGGTGGCAAAGGCGAAGGTGTCGCTCCCGTGGCTGACGGCATTCACCCGAGGCATAGGTGCCAACTGGTGTGTCTGTCTCGCGATATGGCTTGCATTATCGGCGAAGAGTTCGGGCGCGAAGATGTTCGGCTGCTGGCTTCCGGTGATGGCATTCGTGGCGTTGGGTTATGAACATTCAGTGGCTAATATGTTCTTTATTCCGGCTGCTATGTGTGAGGGTGCGGAGATCGGCGTAGTTCAGATGGTGACGGCGAATCTGGTGCCTGTCACGCTCGGCAATATAATAGGAGGAGCATTATTCGTCGGTTGCGTGCATACTTATCTGCATCTGGAGAGATAAATTGCTGAAGTTTATAGTTTATAGTTTATGGTTTAAGATTCACGGAAATCTACGAATCTTTTCATTATACAAAATTTAATGATAATAAACCATAAACCATAAACCATAAACCATAAACCATAAATTCATCATTTATTTATCTCCTGCTCCATGCGTGCGGCATACCCACGATGTTCAAACCAATTGTGTGCCCAGTTGGGGACCATGAACATGTAGCCTGAGATATCCTCGTGGGGAGCACAGTCAAGGGCGTTTCCGATGATGTTGTCGGAAGAGCCGGACTCCTTCGCTACGGTGGCACGCAGTATTTCATACGTGATGGTGCGGATCATCTCCTTCGTAGCCCGTCGGCGGGAGGCTGCCCCGTCATACCGACGTTCGATGATGGAGCGCAATTCGCTGACGGTGGGTAGTTTTACCCGTGGACCTACGCGAAGATCATCGAAGCAGTATTCTCCATTCACCTTCCGCATGATGAACCCACCGGTGGGACGGACGCACTGACGAGCCTCATCCACCCATGCACGCACAATGTGGTTGGTGAGTCGGTCGTATAGTTCAGGTTGTATTACCACCTTTCGCAGAAAGCCATAGGTGTACCCCTCGCGGTTTATACCCCCTTTCCCTTTCGGGATATCGGAATCAGAGACCACCACGGCTTCCCCCTTATCTGAGAACAAGAGATCAAGAATCGACATGATTAACGGAATATGGAGAGAATGGCATCAATGAGTCCGTATGATTCATCCACGTCGTGGCTTCCGCAGTCAGGGCAACTCCCTTGATCATAACTTACACGATGGATGAATCCACCCTCCATTTTTGTGGTTGACCATTTGCAGCCGCACTTGTTGCATTTCAGTGTCACGTTAGAAGTTGTCATCATAATGTTGTAACGTTTTAAATGTGAATAGATTTGTATGATTCTCCGTCACGGAAATTGCAGACAAGAATCGCGATGATTATGGTTCACGATAGCCGAGCGTCATCCGTAAAAGAGATGTCATATCGTTTGATGCTGCAAATTTATATCGATACCAAGACAAATATTGACTCAGTATTATGAAAATTGCAGAAAAAAGAAAAGATAGCTTTCATCATGCCCCCAATCTGGGGAAGCCGCTTGAATCGAACCTTCGGTCCGATCACTCAACACACAATTCATTTTGTAACCCCTGCGGATAGTGCATGATTCTCGGTCTCTATCTAACAACATCCGTCATCTAACTACATCGTCCTGAAATAGTCTTGTCGCTTCTTAACTATTTCAGGACGGTGTGGTAGGATTGATATTCGATTGAATATATTATTTCTATTGAAAAGGATATTTACTCTGGCATCTTGACTATATGATTGAGTCAGACTTAGTTTAGCATTGAATCAATTGATTCATATACGGCTTTCTGTTTTGTGAGAGCGTCATCAATTTTATGATTCAATTCTGAAGCAAAATCATCAACGGTGCGTTTCAATGCTGAAATACCTTGTTCTGATGCCATCTTCAATCGTTTGTTTATCTCTACGATGGAGAAATCAATTGAATATGACTCTATAATCATGCTTTTGATTTCGTTGGCTCTATCTGAATCTTTTACAATTTCATCAATGGCAGCTTTGAGGGTTTGTGTAGTCTCAAATACAGCCTTGTCCCATTTACCCTTTACTTCCGAGACCTTAATTACCGCCTCTTTCGCTTTTGAAAGATTTTCATAATTATCAAAGGTATCTGAATTGTCGGAATTTGATGGTGTAGCCTGTGAATTTTTCTTTGAAATTTGGTATGCTCCAATGCCGGTGATAATTGCAGAAATAGATCCAAGCGCAATTGATTTCATTGTTATAGAAGAAATCAATCCTACAATACCAACACCAACTAACCCCATATTTACAATTTTATTCGAATTATTTGGTGCTGACTCAACCACAATATTTGGTTCATCAAAAGATATCGATAGGGTATCTTTGACAAACCTCATCAGCTCATCAGCCTTATTTCGGATAGAAGCATTCGCTTCCAAAATTATCTTATTCATATCACTTTTTTTATTTTTTCAACGGCTCTCTCCATCTCAGAAATTTCAGCCTCTTTATTTTTAATTTGGACTTCAAGTTCTTTGATTAAGTCGGAGATTGCGCTATTAAGACTATCCTTAAATTGATCACCATTAGTCCTCAGCTCTCGTTTGATATCGGATAATGGTATGAGATTATCCAATGCTTGGTTAGATATCGCCATCAAATCCTTAACTATCCGGCGTGCTCTATCCATATTATTCTGAGCATTTTTCCTGACTTTTTCCTTGGCTTCATATTCATCTTCCGATGCCTTCCTATATCGAATTTGACTGACGCCTTGAATGTCGGCACTAATTGTGTCAACAATCTCTTCACATTTTGGTTTATAAATCAGTTCTTTTTTACTCTCCAGATTTCGTTTTGCCTCGTCGACAAGAGATTTGAGCATGTTTATATCAATTTTCCCATCCTTATCATTGTCTTCGATATCTCTGAGAATTTTTGTAAAATCATTATCGAGTTTCTTCTTGACTGCTCCCATCGTTTTACCCCATCGTGAAGATACACTCTCAAAAGCCTTCCTTACATCATCTGCCAATCGGCCAACAATCCTCGTCTCATCCGGGACAGAGACTTGTACACTGAAAGATTTATCTCTCCCCCAAAACGTAGTTTCTCTTATGCCAGTATAGGGGATGGTTTTAGTTGGTAATGAAGTTATGGTCTGGATAAATGTTGCATTGATTATACTTTTTTTCTCATTCTCCAGATATACATCAACATCAGATAACAGAGTGTTTAGCTTGCTTATGATGTCTTTAGTGGCTTTTTCAAAAGTTCTCTTTTTATCAGAAAGATTGCTCGCATCTGTTGAATTCAGAATATCAATCTGACCTTTAATGAGATTTGCTTGTGTCTCAATTGTCTGGGTGAGGTTGCTTGAGGCATTCTCGAAATAAGAGTTGACTTTAGCCGCAATGATTCGGTCTTTATTCTCTTTGAATAATCCGTCAATCCAGTCTTCGCGGATACCCTCAATCTTTCCTAATTCAAGAAAAGTCTCTTTGTTTTCTATGTTAAGATTGCCATCGCGACCACAATTTTCAGGGAATAGGTCTTGCAAACGCTCCATTACATGCTTCTCAACATTGTCAAGATCTGACGTTTTCTTATGTCCTATGGAGTAACATACAGAAGAACAGAAATCAAGAGCAGGTTTATGACCGTTCCATCCCATGTTGCGAGCACCGGCAATATTTTGGTCAAATTGGCGTTCAAGTGCCCCGGTGCAAGCCTCATAGCAACCATCAAGATTATCTTTATACTTCATGCCCTCCTGCATTAGTGTATCGTCAACTTTACTTGCAATTACAACGACATCACCGATGCCTTGCGAGCCAATTCGGTCTACAAGGAAAGTCATATCGGACGCATCAAAGAATCTTCCGGCAGAACTTAGAAATAGGACACCATGACTTCCACGAAGGAATTCCCGTGTACGCATTTCTCGAGAGAGGACAGGGTCGTTGACTCCCGGAGTGTCAACGATATCAATACCTTTAAGACGTTCGTCTTTCAGGTTAATGGTAAGGCTTTTAACTAAGGGAGTGAAACGTCCGTCAGCACCTACATATTCTCCAAGTTTAGCTTGCAGGTCGATTATATCGATTACGGGAATCTTTTCAATAAGAGATTTTTCACGAATTTTGGACGTGCCTATACGCGAAGACATATTTATAAGCTCAAGAGCAGATCTTTCTTCTTCAGAGGCATTTATCTGAAGCATTATTTCCTCATCCGTGTATTGTATTTCGGTATTACCAGCACGGTAATCACGAATCCTTGCCTTAAGATCCTCTGCCTGATTCTTGAATACATTCCATTCGCGCTGGTTGAAATATTCCACATCAATGCTGTTTTCTTCATTGTAGCGAAGAATTGTAAGGCCGGCAGTCATCGGAGTAGCAGCTTTAGGAAGAATTGAGTCGCCATCAAAGAAAAGTGCGTTAAGCATTGAAGACTTTCCGGCTTTTACTTGTCCTACTACACCAATACGCAAAGTGTTGTTGGCATCAATTATTTCAGAACATCCCTTAGATACATCTTCAACGGATAAATTCAGTTTTTTACCGCATTGTGCCACCGTATTATTCCGGCTTCGTTTCAGTTCCTCAGCCACGGATCTTACGTTCGCGAGATTTTCTTTATAGTTTTGTGAATTTAGTTTCATTGTTAGTTTTTTATGGTGCTGAGATATTCTTCAAATTTATTTCGTCTTGACAGACTTAGGAGGTCTTCTTTACATAGGTCAATTACAGAACGGTCTGCGGCGATGAGTTCATCACAGATGACTTTATTGTGATTCATGACCGCAGTTTCAAAGGGGGTGTAACCTCTTGCATCTTCACCTGTAATATCTGCATTAAGTTCAATAAAACGTTTTGTTATGCTGATGTTGCCCTCTTTTATGGCACGCGTAAGTGGGGAATAACCTTGACTATCGCGGGCACCCTCATCAAAACCTTTGCTTAAAGCACGCTCAAATTCATCAATGCTTCCGGAACGTATGGCATTGAAAATATTATCAGACTCTACAGATGCAATACCCTCTGCTTTCCTTAGAAGATCCCGTTTCTGAACTGTAATGGTATTACGATACTGCCTCATGCGCGAGGCAAGTTCATTCCTGAAAGATAAAAGGAATTTCAGAGTAGCCTCTTCCGTCTGCCTACTTTTGATTGTTTCCTTTTTCCTTTCTTCGAGATCATCTATATCCCAAAGAATATTACTTAAAGTCTTGTAATCTTGAACTACATTGGATATTATTTGAGGATTGACACGTCTGTCCTTCAATTCATATTCCAATATTTTTAGGTATTCAAGATCCTCATCTTTGGTGGCACGGGCATCTTGTAGTTTCTTTACTATTTCCTGTCGTTTTTGCTCCAAATCCTTGATAGTCTCCTGAGACGCTTCAATCTCTTTGTCAAGGTAATCGAGATAATATTCAGAAAAGGTGTTGAATTTTCTTTTCAGGATGCCAAATACTCCGCCTTTAAGCAAAGATATACCCCCAAGGGAATATTCTTTGCCTGTATGAGCTGACACTGCACATATATTCTCTGTCTTGATACCTTGTCGAGATAGCTGTTCTCTTGTCTTATTAAGGACATTCTTTATAGTATATTCATCGCGCATATCAATTTTCGTAAAGACTATGACAATTGAGATATCTTCAGGACATTCTTTCAGCATTTTAATATCCTCATTTGTCAAGGTCCCTTGTGCAATGTCAATACACCAAAGCAATGCGTCAGATTCTCGAATACCGGTCAGTGCCTTATCACGGTCACTTCCGACAGTGCCAGACCCAAACGCAGTGTTATTATAGCCGGGAGTATCAATAAATGTCAAACCTTCAAAAGGGGAGCCATTAGAGACTTTATTGTATATGGTAAGTTTCTTTAAGACCTTAGAAACATAGACCTTAGATTGACTGGAATGCTGAATGCTGCCAAGAACTTCGGAATTCAATCTCATCTCCTTCTCCTTGATATTTGTTCCAAAGATACTGAAATTGGTTATATCCTTATCGCATACAATCTGAGTGTTGATTACTGATACGGGATCAATTCCGGTAGGGAGTTGGGCTTGCAACCCTAACATTAAATTGAGTAAAGATGACTTTCCGGAACTGAAACCACCTGCAACAGCAATCTTAATCGTTTCGTATGGATCTTCGGCACATTCATATAAATAATCTTTACATAGATTCCATGTCCTTTGAAAAGAATCATTGTCCATGAGCCGAAAATTTTGATTATGAAACTCTTCTATTTTTTTGTTCATATAATCAATCAATGGATCAAGGACTTTACCCATATTTATATCTCCACCACTTGAGATAATGTGTGATATCAGAGCAAGAGCGGCCTTTGGATTGCTGAATCGATCCTGTTTCAGTATGCGACTTTGAATCTTATGCCTGCTGCATGAATCTGTTGCAGTCTGACGTCTTGATTTTGTCGTGAATTTAGCCATTAATCCAATGATTTTGAGATTTCAGTGAGTTGATTGATTGTTGATGAAAGCTCAGAGATACGCAGCTGGCGTTGTTGATCACTCTCATTTTTAAGAGCTTTCTGTTGTGCAATAGCATCATCAAATTGCTTGCATTGTTCCAATACATTCTTGCGGCTCTCCGCAAGCATCTTTTCACGGTTCTCGGTGATGACAGAAGTTATTTCAGGTCGCAACTTCTCAATAATTTGTGGGAATACTACACCTGAAATTTGGGCACTGACTTCCATACGTTGTTTTTCCGAGTTGTTAGTGAAGAGGTTCCATAATTTAGTAATAATACCGGGAAGAATCATACTTAGTACGAAAGCAATAGGACCGGCAAATTTAGAAACGGTTGCAAGTATTTTGCCCAATAAACCCGTTGTGAAACGTGTTGCAAGTTTGCCGATGCCGACTTTCAATACTTCAGAACCTAATAATTGAGACAATTCCGGGGGAAGAACACCACCATTACCAATGATTTGTGATAATTGTTTGGAAAAATCAGCAAGCGTTTGTCCAATTACTTCTTGATATTCGCTGAGTTCGCGGGATACGGATTCTCCAATTACAGGTCGGATGATAGATTCAAATTTTTTACCAAGTTGATCTCCCGGAGTCTTATTTATTACTGCACTTGTCAGAGATTCAAGATTACGATATAATGCCTCGTTTATATCATTTAGGATATCATCGACAGATCCACTTACACTTTGTGCATTTGAATTGACATCATCAAGAGCTCTCATGGTTTCGTCTTTTTGCTCTTGGATTTCGCTTATCCTTTTGTCAAATTCATCACTTGGAGTCTGGGCTGCTGCCAGTTTCATTGTCAGGACAGTGATTAATTCAGCAATCCAAGTTTTAATTTTTCCTGAATATTTTTCTTTAACCAAAGCCTCTGCATCTAATTCAAGGATGGCATTGGTGAAGTCATTCCAACTATCCTTGTCATTGGCAGAAATAAGGAAAGATGGAATCTCTTTCTTGCAGACTTTGGCAGCGATTGAAGAGGCATTTGCTTTTACCTTTTCTCCATCTTCTTTAGGACGAAGGTCACTTTTGGTAATAAGCAATATTGTGCGCAATCTGTAGCCGGATATTTCGGAAAGGAAGTTTATAGAAGATAGAGTGAGAGTTCCTTGTGTTACGTCAGAACATAGAGTAAAGACAGACCCATCAGAGAGGCAACGAGATAAGGCTTTTGCATGACGCTCAAGACCGGAATTAATTCCCGGCATGTCGACAATAACCAATCCTTTTTTCTCCAAATCTTGTATGAAAGGGTTGTTGATAAATACTCTGATATAGTCTACACCATCCACATTTGCATTGCTTATTTCAGACAAAGCACGGCGTTCAAATGAATTCCCCTTTATGAGTTCAAGATGCTCATCGGTAGAATAATGGAGTTCGTATGCGACGGCAGTTTCAGGAGTGATAGCTGTCGGGAGAAGATTTGGGCGTTCTAATATGGAGTTTAATAATGTGGATTTTCCCGCATTAAATTCTCCAATAATAGGAAGTTTTAAAACATTATCCTTGTCGATGGATTGTTTAAGTTCTTCGCCTTTCTTTAATTTTGACTTATCATCAAGATAAGGATTTGCGATGTCCGCTACCTTATTGATAGTCTCTTTGTATAAAAGATTTGTATTCATTTTGATTTATTTAGAGTTGTTATTTTATTTGTATTATCTTTTTGAACTATGTTTATAAGGATTTTTTTAGATTCTTAAATTGTAGTTCAGTTATATTTTCAATCAAAAGTTTTTCTAATGCGATTGGAATGTCTATTCAATATATCAGATACACTATCTGGTTCGTCTGAATAAGAGTTAAATTCTGAAAAGTTAGTTTTAGATGACCATACATTGCTATGAGAACTCTGGGATTCGGAGTAATTTGAACCGCTTGAAGATGAAGTTCCGTTTTGGATGCTAAGAATTTTATCAGCGATTTGCAAGATATTCATATCCAATAATTGGTATTGTGAAATATTGATTCCAAACACCAGGTAAATCATATCTGATATATCTTGAATATTGGTTCTTATAGTATAAGAATTATTGAATTTCCAATCTTCTTTGCCATTCATATCGATTGATGTAATGTCTTCGACGATGGATTTTAGATTATTGCTGTCCGATAAAACTTGAAGATGGCAAAAAGGCATGGCTCGAACGCTGATTTTATGGCGTTCGAGTCATTTTTTTCATTTTACAAGCCCCCCTCAATCAAAAAGCGTTGGTAACGGTGGTGCGCCAGACGCCTCAGAAAGGATGATTTCCCACTCTTTTTCCGGATTGTTGAACAAGCTGTGGAAGTCAACGTAATACATCAGCGTGATTCTGACCATTGTTGCCAAGCCTGAGAAGCTCCATTGGCGTTTCAGACCTTTCTGCATAACCATCAGCAGCAGGTTTGCGATAAGAGTCACCCATATCTGGATTTTGATAGCGTTGGCACTCTCGCCATAAAAGTATTTTAACGGGAAGTTCTGCTTCATCTGCTTGAACAGCAGTTCAATCTCCCACCGTTGCCTGTATATGGCAATAATTTCATCTGGATCAGAGTCCATATCGTTTGTGAGCAATGATATGAGTTTGCGCTTTTTTGCGTCTACATAGGTGATTATACGTGATTTATGGTGTATCGTTTCTCCTCCCCTGATTTGCTTCACAAATTCAACGTTCTGAATTCGGACTTCCATCAGACCATCCGGAGTCTGATACATCGTGTCGCTCAGAACGCTGTATTTCAGATTTTTCTTCATTTTGGTGACGTATATCACGCCGCGCTCCGTAAGCTGCTGGAACTTCGCATAGTCGATATATGCGCGGTCCATGGCCATAATGTCGCCTTTGCTCAGAGTATTTGGTTTGAGCATGAAAGAGTCATTTGTTGCTGCTGAGGTAAATTTTATATCAGACGGAACCCCTTCATTGGCATGTATGACGGTATGTACCTTGATGCCGCCTTTCTTTTTCCCTGTCTTCGGATGGCGTCCCACACCCTTGAACAGCAGGTTTGAAAACAGTGTTATGGTCGTCGAGTCGATAATCTGAAGCCGCTTCATCCATTTTGGAGTCTTATGGCTCCGGCTGTCCGATGAAAGCACATGGCGGTAAGTGGCGTATAAATCACGGTAAATGGCCTCGAATATGGCTTCCGGACGTCTTTTGTTGGCATCGGCGAGCGTACTGCGTCCAATCTTGAAGGTAATGCCGAGGTGTGCCAGTTTGCGCGTCTCGGCGAGCAATGAGGCTGTTATCTCCCGTAACGAGTCGAAACGCATTATGACAGCATAGAGCATCACCACCAGATGAATCCAGCAGTTGAACCGTTTTGTGTATCTCTCCCCGCCATTTTCACGGCTGAAATAAAGAATCTTTGACTTGTCAAGCAATTTTATTACCTGACCATAGAGCGGCTGTCCGCTAAAATGACTATTTTTGCGCATGGTTATTGAGTTTTGTTTGGCGACAGCTAAATAACCAAAAAGGACTGACTCCTGCAAATGGAATCAGTCCTAATTTTTTGAGACCTCAAAAAGTTTTATCGGACAGCAATAATTTTAGATATTGTCTGACTTCAAATTTTGTGTATGTTTCAGAATCAGAGCTATTCCTGGAATTTTGATTTCCGGAATAATTGGAACTGCTTGATGATGTAGAAGAAGTTCCGTTTTTTATAATCAGAATCTTATTTACGATTTGCGAGATATCCATTGCCAACAGTTCGTCCTGCGAAAGATTAATGGAGAATGTTGAATTAATCCTTTTTGATATTTTTTTGATATTTGTCCTTATTGTGTAAAAAGAATTTAATTTCTCCTTTTCTCTGCCATCCATGTTAATAGATGTAACATCTTTAATTATTGATTTCAGAGATGTGGTGACTGAATATTTAGTATAGGCCATATCGAAAGTTGTTGGTTAATTGATTAAAACTAAGTTTTGGTGGTCACTGAGGCAGACGAGGGGCTTGTGTAGGTTAGCCGGGTGGTTGCGTCGGGGTATAAAAAAGACGTGAAACCACTTTTGCGTCTGCTATCGAAAGTCGGGCTCTGGTAAAACCTTGGTCAGATATGCAAAGAAGCAAGTAGTTCCACGCCCAATGCACAGGGTATGGATGATTACTTGCCACTTCGTTCCTGACCGTTTTTAAGTTTACCAGACTTTGACTTTCGGGCGGAGTGGCTGTTGTTATAGTTGCTGTGTTTTGACGTATGACATCTCTATGTCTTGTCGGGTTGCAAATTTATAACAACATTTTGTTTTTTCCAAATTCTGTGATGTGTTTTGTGACAATGTTGTGTATTGTCGCGGGCTTTTGGAGCTACTTGCTGTTTTTTGTTACAAAGTTATAACAAGACTCTGACTGATGTTGTCTTTGTGTGTGATTTTTTTGTGTTTTTTTGATCGGTGCTTTGTCGGGATCACTTGATATGCAAGTAATCTTGAAATGCTATTGGATCGGACTTATCTCATCCAGTATCCGACAAGCAATAGTAATATTATTATGAATGCTTGAAACCAATAGGATTTTCTTTGTATCTTTTTAATATCTTGATTCATAACGAAGGGATTAATTTTGAGATTAGATTGTTGATTGAAGAGTTGGTTGTCTCGATGAGGGTCATTATCGCTTCCTGACGAGCTAAAGATGCATCAGATATGTCGTCAGATATGAGGTCAACAGCCTTATCCATCAGCTTGTCAAGACGTTGCTGACAGAAATTGAATTGTTTGTCGAGTATGGGTAGCGATTTCTCATAGAGAGTCACGTCTCGTTGCGCCTTGACCATCATACAGTTGAGCATGTGCTCAAGTTGTGCGCACTGAAGTTGCACGTCAGCAGATATGCGTGATATTTCCACTGCATTTGCCGAAATATTGTTTAAGGCATTCGAGACGTTGGCGATAATATTGTCGGTGCGGGTGGATAGTTGTCTGACCTCCTCCACAACGATAGGGGTCTCTATGTTGTCGGCATATTCTGCCGGATATGAATTGTTGTAATTCTTCATAATGCTTGAATTAAAAGTTTTTATTTGTTGAATCAGGAGAAGAAACTGCTGAAGAATGTTGAGATAGCACTTTTCTTGTTGTAGTCAAAGTTCGGCTGCTTAATCAGTCCGCATACTCCGGCTATATAGTTGGAGATCTCATTGTCAAGATACGTGATATCTTGCATGTGGATTTCTTCAATTTTTGATACATGCGAACTCAAGCAAGACCATAGCCAAATTAATGCGATAGCTCCGATAATAGTCTTTACCCACCATACGCCCGGTATATAGAAGATGCTGAGCAATATTATAATTAGAGAGGATAATGCACCGGATGTGTATATCGGGCTGTTAGGTTCCTCTTTCTGGCACTCATCTCTTTGCTTCACCAGGTGGTTGTAGTTTCGGATAGCCTCGTTTGAGGAGATAAGAGTATTTGACGTGGATTGGTCAGAGAGTGTGTAGAATCGGTTGCGGTTTTTTTGGAATGCGATAAGAGGGAGCTGCGGATCCGCCATCAGCATCACATCTGCGCCGGAGAGTTGTCCGCTTTTCTTTGAATAGCTTTCCAAAACATTGATAAGTTTTTTATCGCCAAACATCTCCTGAATGATAATCTGATTGATCATGAAATAATCAGGGCGGGGAAGATCTGAAGACTGCATATCATTGCTCCAATATCTGTATTCCTCATTCAGATAATTACACATTGAGAGAAGGAACATGTTTGTCCGATACAGATTCAGAATCCTGAGAGATATGGCAGATATTCGGGAAATCTGGTCGTTATCTTTAAGTTTGGCAGGATAATTGATGCTGATGTATTTGTTGAATAGACGCCGACTCGATTCAAACTTTATTTTTGCAGATTCCAATGCCTTGGCGTTGCGCTCTCTATTCTCGGATGCAATCATTTTCTTTACTGCCATCATCTTGTCAAGGAGCTGGTTATGCTTGTAGGCAGCTTTTGCTTTTCCGAAGGCTTCAATGCTGCGGGCAGCGATTTCGCCTGCGATTTCGATTTTGAGTCTTGTGGAAGACTTCATATTGGGGATATCGCGACATATATCGAGAGTGGTTGAGACTAATTCCCTTACTGTTTCAGCGTAGTTGGAATAAATTTCCGGTAGCTTCTGGCTGAGTTCGTTGATCTGAGGAATCACTTGCTCTTCGAGTGCCGAAATGTCGTCCAACAAGGATATAATCAGTTTTTCATCGTTCATGCTGTTATCCTGTGGTTTTGTTAATTGTATGTCGGATGTCGTTTCCATTGTAAAAATTATTTATGTGATGAGGTTGATGGATTTTAGCCAATCTGGATGGCTGAGAGGTAGGCATTGTTGAGTATTCCGGCGCGTTTAAGGTCGATGCCGTATATCCTGAGGAATGCATCATTGACCAGACGACCGCCGTCTACATTGATAGGATTGACAGGATAGGGGGTGGAGACCTGTACGGACATTCCCGGTTCAATGATAATTGAACTTCCTCGGAATGAGCGGGTAGTGGTGATTTTGAATAGAGCCATATCTATTTATTTTTAGTTGGTGTAACTAATGTTTCTTTGAGAAGTAACGGGTGCAAATTTAAGCCGAGACAATGACAAATGCTGTCTTGGTGTTTGCTAAAATGATAAATTTTTGAAGAAATTTTGTATTATAATTGGATTCTCTATATTTATGTTTTGTTAATGGGAGGGTGGCTTTTGGTATGTTTTTTATAGACTTGGACAGAATTTGTCCTTGTTTATTGCTAATTTTGCTGCTGGATTCTGGAGGGGATTCGCGCTTGGCTTTCGGTTTTGTTTCGCGCTTCGCGCTCACACCTGGATCAAAACTGCTGCGCTCTGGCAGGGGGACGAAACTTACGATCCCCTCGCCCATGGGCGAGGGCACGGAACTCCAGTCTTTTGAAGGGGGGCACGGGATTCTCTCGTAGGGATTTGAGTCTTTTAATTTTAGTTTGATATGATTGCGAGATATAAGTTTTGTCTTTGGCTTGTGGAGCGGCTTTCGATTAGGAGGATGACGCTGCATGAGATTATGGAGGAGTGGCGTAGGTGTGGGGAGAATATTATGGGGATGGAGTTGACTCCTCGTACTTTTTCACGCTATCGCGCTCTCGCTGAGGAGATTTTTAGGGTGAATATTGAGTGCTATAAGCCGAGGAATGAGTATTGGCTTGATGCGGATGCGCTTGCTGATGCGGATGAGTGGTCGATGTCGGCTTTGCGGTTACATTCGCTGTGTTCGATGGTGGGTATGAGGAATCATATTGTTGTGGAGGCTCCTCCGGCAGGGTCGGAGTTGCTTTATGTGGTTGCGAATGCCTGTAGGGAGCATAGGGTGTTGAATTTTAGTTATTCTTCGCCTTATAATCCGGATAGGGATTGTAGTGTGATTCCGTTGTTTATCCGTCTGTTTAAGCAGCGGTGGTATTTGATCGGGCAACCGGTGGGTAGGGATTTTCTTACTACGCTTGCGCTTGAGAGGATGAAGGATATCTCTACGGGGGAGTGTGCGACGCCTACTGTCAATCCGGATCCGGAGGAGTATTTTTCGGATTGTTATGGGGTGATCCGTCAGCATGAGCCGGAGAGGGTTGTGATTCGTGCTTTCTGGCCTCAGAATAAGTATCTGAAGGAGGTGCCGTTGCATGCTTCGCAGAGGGTGGAGGATGAGTGTGAGAATTGGACGGATTTTTCGCTTTATGTGCGCCCGACATACGATTTTAAGCAGGAGTTGCTTAGTCAGCGTGATAAGGTGGCTGTGATTTCTCCTGAAAGCTTACGTAATGATATGATTGAGATTTTGGAGAGTATGATGGCTTCGTATCGTGATGGGAAGGCTCATTGTATTGATGAATGAGAGGATTGGACTGATTGGACAAATTGGACAGCTTGGACTTTTTGGACGAATTGGACTTTTTGGACGAATTGGACTACTTTTATTTTTGGACGAATTGGACTACTTGGACAAATTGGACTACTTTTATTTTTTTGATTGCTTTCTTTTTGATTTTTATCGCGCCCATAAGAGATTATGGGCGCGATGCTTTTTGTATTATTCGATTTCGATGTCGTAGTTTTCGAGGAAGTGTTGCGATTTGCGGATGTAGTCGTTCATCACGACGTCGTCTTCTACGAAGGGGACTGCCTCTCGGTAGGCTTTCATTACTTTTTCAATCAATGGGGATGATTTTAGCGGACGACGGAAGTCGATTCCCTGGGCTGCGTTCATCAGCTCGATTACTGCGATTATCTTGAGGTTGTCGATGATTTTGTGCAGTTTTGTCGCTGAGTTGGCTCCCATTGATACGAGGTCTTCTTGTCCGTTGGAGCTTACGATGGAATCGCAGGAGGCGGGCCATGCGTACATCTTGTTCTGGCTAACAAGGGATGCGTCGGCGTATTGTGGGATCATGAATCCGGAGTTAAGACCGGGTTTTGCCACGAGGAATTCGGGTAGCCCTCGTTGTCCGAGTATGAGCTGGGCTACACGGCGTTCGGAGATGTTGCCAAGTTCGGCAAGGGCTACACCCATGTAGTCGAATACGAGTGCGATCGGTTCTCCGTGGAAGTTACCACCGCTAAGTACGAGGTCTTCATCGGGGAATACGGTCGGGTTGTCGGTGACGGAGTTGATTTCTGTGTGGAGTACTTCGGTGACGTGGTGCATTGCATCCTTTACGGCTCCGTGTACTTGCGGAATGCATCGGAAGGAGTAGGGATCCTGTACGTGCTGTTTCTCACGGGTGATGATTTCGCTGCCATTCAGAATCTTGCGGTATATTTCGGCGGTCTCGATCTGTCCGCGATGAGGACGCACGCGATGGAGCGGTGCGAGGAATGGCTCGATACGTCCGTCGTATGCCTCAAGGCTCATTGCACCGAAGAGGTCGAAGCAGTTTACCAGATGCCATGCGTCGATAAGTGCCTTTATTCCGTTCGCACTCATGAATTGTGTGCCGTTGAGGAGAGCCAGACCCTCTTTTGACTGCAATTTTATCGGCTGCCATCCGAATTTGTCGAGAATCTCTTTGCCGGAGTATCTCTCGCCTTTATACATCACCTCGCCTTCACCGATGAGGGGGAGGAACAGGTTGGCAAGGGGGGCGAGGTCACCGGATGCTCCGAGTGAGCCTCGGTCGTAGACGATGGGTAGGATGTCGTTGTTGTAGAAGTCGATGATACGCTCTACTGTAACCAACTGCACTCCGCTGAAGCCCATTGAGAGGGCGTGTGCTTTAAGGAGAAGCATAAGTTTGACTACATCTCCGTCAACTGGCTTGCCGACGCTGCAAGAATGGCTTTTTACGAGATTCTCCTGTAGGGTGGATAGCTGCTCAAATGAGATCTGCTTGTTGCAAAGAGAGCCGAAACCGGTGGTGACTCCGTAAATCGGTGCTGCATCGGCATCTGCCTTGCTGTCGAGGTATTCACGGCAATGGCGAATTTTCTCTTTGGCTTCTTCGGAGATGGTAAGTTTGATGTTGTTTTTCAGTATTTTTTCGATTATGTCGTAGGTGAGAATGCTCGAACCTATGGCGTATGTATCTTTTATTTCCATAATTTACTCAGCAAAATAGATTTGTTTTTAATTGGGAGAGTGGGTCAGGAGTCGTAGACTATTCTTCCGTTGAAGATGGTGGTCTTGACGCAGTTCATGCCGACGTAGTAGGGTAGCATCCTGTAGTTGTCGAAATGCAGGATTATTAGATCTGCCCGTTTGCCGGGTTCGATGGATCCGATTGTGTCGGCACGGTCAACGGCAGCGGCGGCATTGAGGGTGAGAGCTGTGATTGTCTCCTCTACTGACATGCCCATGTAGATGCATGCAAGGGCGATTGTCAATGGTATGGAACCGGAGAAGCAGCTTCCGGGGTTCAGGTCGGTAGCAAGCGCCACGGCTGCGCCGGCATCAATGAATTTACGTGCCGGGGCATACGGTTCCTTTAGCGAGAATGCGGTTAGGGGGAGTAGCGTGGCGACTACGTTTCTGTCTGCCATCATGCGTATACCTTCATCGCTGACGTGAAGGAGATGATCGGCGGAGACAGCACCCATCTCGGCTGCCAGTTCGGCACCACCGAGGGTTACGATCTCATCTGCATGTAGTTTCAGTTTGAATCCGGCATCGCGTGCGGCATTCAGGAGACGGTGGGAGTCGTTGATCTCAAATACATTCTTTTCGGTGAATATGTCGAAGAACTCTGCTTTCCCTTTGGCTGCCGGAATCATCTCGTTGATCATCAGATTGACGTAACCTTCGGTGTTGTCCTTGTATTCTTTCGGGACGGCATGGGCACCGAGGAATGTGGAGACTACATCCAGTTTCCGATCGGGATCTGTGGCGAGACGGTGTATGGCTTCAAGCATTTTCAGTTCGGATTCGGTGTCAAGTCCGTATCCGCTTTTGGCTTCTACGGTGGTGACTCCCATTTCTGACATGCGGTCGATGAACCAACGGGCTTTCGCGATGAGGTTGTCGCAGGATTCGTGACGCGTGGCGTTTACGGTGGATTGTATTCCACCGCCACGTTGCATTATGCTCATGTAGGATTCACCGCTCATTCTCCAGCTGAATTCGTCGGGACGGTATCCGCCGAAGATGAGGTGGGTATGTGAATCGATGAAGCCGGGTAATATGACACGCCCTTCGGCATCGATGACTTTGCTCTCATCTTGGCTATGAGAGGGGGCATCTTTTGTCGGACCGACAAATTCTATGATGCCGTCTCGGACAATTACTGTGGCGTGTGGGATGATTGCGAGACGGGACATTTCGTTGCCCCGTCGGGGGGAATTCCCGACGGGGGTGACTATTGTCGCGTTATTTATAATCAGGTTGCTCATAACTATTGCTTTTGCTTATCGCGCTTTGCGCTCACATCAGGATCAAAACTGCTGCGCATTGGGCAAATGCTCTAATGCGAAGTTGTTTGGGTTATTTGTCGATGATGTGGTTGACGATGGCGAGGATCTCTTGTTCGCGGGCTATGGCGGAGGCTGCGATTTCGGCGGCTTCGGTCAGGATTTTGTCGGCGGTGTCGCGGTCTTTGAGTCCGGCGGCGTTGATGCGGACGTTGAGCTGTGCGCCAAGGACGGCACTGCGTGCGGCGAGAGCTCCGACACCGGCGTCGCTGACAGAGGCGGGGTTGCCTTGGGATGCCATCTGACGGAGGAGGTCGAAGGTGTCGTAGGCGGCTTTCATTGTGCGGAGCGGCACTTCGGTGGCGTAGAGAGTGGCTGCCTCAAGGGCGGCGGAACGTGCCGCTTTTTCCTCGGGGGTGTTTTTCGGCATGGCGAATACAGCCATGATGCGGTTGAATGCCTCTGTGTCTTCGTCAACGAGCAGAATCAAACGGTCGAGAATTGCTCTGCCTTTCTCGGCGCAATCGGAAAATTCTTCCCAACGGTCGTCCCATCCGGCTTTGTGGGCGGAGAGGTTTGCCACCATTGTGCCGAGCGCTGCGGCGAGTGCACCCATGTAGGCGGAGATGCTTCCTCCTCCGGGAGCAGGCGATTCTGATGCTGTCTCATCGGCAAATGCCTTGCATGAGAGATCCACCAGTTTCTTGCCATGATCTTCCGCAAGCATGTCCTCGATTATCTTTTCATTTCGGATGAATGGTTTCAGTTCGTCAAGCCCCATTGATTTGACTGCAATCTTTATGATCTCATCTTCCGTTATGCCGAGGGAGCGTTGCTGCATGCGCAGATAATGCTTTCCGGCATCGATCAGGGTGCGTTTGGGCACGAGACCTACGATTTCGGTTCCGGTGACTCTAAGACCTCTTGCAGCGGCTGCGCGGCAAACTTCGTCGAAGGCTATATGGAGCGGGGTGGTGGATATGTCGGTGATGTTCATAGATACCTGGGCAATGCCATATTCATCTATAAACCATCCGATTGCTTTGGTGGCTTTTAGAGTGCCGGGGATCATGATTGTGTTGCCGTCGGCATCTTTCATCGGTTTGCCATTAGGCTTGCCACCTTCACGTTTGGGACGCCCTTTCTCGCGGACATCGAATGCAATTGCGTTGGCTCGGCGGGTAGAGGTGGTGTTGAGATTGAAATTGACGGCGATGAGGAAGTCGCGTGCACCGACAGCCGTGCAGCCTGTTCTGGCTGCGTCATCGTCAAACGGGCGGTTGCCATAGTCGGGACCGGCATCCTCCTTACCCATTCTTTCAGGGAGACCTTCATATTCCCCCTGACGGCATACAGCAAGATTCTTGCGCTCGGGAGAGAATGCAGCAGCCTCATAGCAATAGCATGGGATGTTGAGTTCGGTGGCAGCTCTCTCTGCAAGTTTACGCGCAAGTTGGGCACATTCTTCCAGAGAGATGCCGCTGACTGGAATCAAGGGGCATACATCGGTTGCACCCATGCGGGGGTGTGCGCCATGATGCTGGCGCATATCGATGAGTTCAGCCGCCTTCTTCATGCCACGGAGGGCAGCTTCAACTACAGCATCCGGCTCGCCGACGAAAGTCACGACGGTTCTGTTGGTGGCTTCACCGGGATCAACGTCAAGGACTTTAACGAATCCACCTTTCCCGATTTCTGCAACTATCGCATCAATCACGTTCTTATCGCGTCCTTCAGAGAAATTCGGTACGCATTCAATTATTTTTTTCATGAGTAAAGATTTCAGTTATTTATCAATTTGCGAAGCATATTCTCGTCGGCAATGAAAGGCTCGGTAATCATGAAGCCGTTTTCAGCTTGGGTCTCGTTCCATTCCTTGACGGTAGATATTGCATTCTCATTGCGTGCCCAGCTGCGTCGCGCCACACCGCCCATCACGTCCCAAAGCATAGCGTTCTTCAGAATCTCGTCAACTCTCTCGGATCCGTCGCACACCATACCGAATCCGCCGTTGATTGATTTGCCGATTCCTACACCGCCACCATTATGGAGGGCAACAAGGCTCATTCCACGTGCACAGTTTCCGGCGAAGCATTGCACCGCCATGTCAGCCATCACGTTGGAACCGTCCTTTATGTTTGATGTCTCACGGAATGGAGAGTCGGTGCCGCTGACATCGTGATGGTCTCTTCCGAGCATGATGGGACCGACCTCCCCGTTACGAACCATCTCATTGAAACGTAAGGCTATCTTTAGACGCCCCATTGCATCCTGATACAGGATTCTTGCCTGAGTGCCTACGACGAGAGCGTTTTTCTCAGCATCACGGATCCAGTTGTAGTTGTCGCGATCCTGTCCGCGACGGTTGGGGTCGATACATTCCATTGCCGCCTTGTCGGTCTTCACAAGATCCTCGTGCTTGCCGCTCAGACATACCCAACGGAAGGGACCGTAGCCGTAGTCAAAGAGCATCGGACCCATGATATCTTCCACGTATGACGGCCAGATGAAACCATCCTTCTCATCGATGCCATTTCTTGAAATCTCCTTTACTCCGGCATCATATATAGCCTTCATGAAGGAGTTGCCGTAGTCGAAGAAGTATGTGCCACGAGCAGAGAGAGCCTTTATTGCATTGAAATGACGATGGAGAGATTCATCTACTTTCTTGCGGAATTCTTCGGGATTTTTGTGGAGTAGTTCGGTACGTTCTTCAAAAGATAGACCGGCAGGGCAGTATCCACCTTCATATACGGCATGGCATGAGGTCTGGTCGCTGAGCAATTCAATCTTGATATCATTCTTAACGGCGTATTCGAGAAGGTCAACCACATTGCCGAGATATGCTATTGATAATGGTTTACGAGCCTCCATAGATTCGCGGGCGAGAGCGAAAGCCTCCGGGATTGAGTCGGTGACGCGCTGCACCCATCCTTGCTTGTGTCGAGTCTCGATTCTTGATGGATCCACTTCGGCGATTATTGAAGTGGCACCGGCGATGTCGGCAGCCTTAGGCTGTGCACCACTCATACCTCCGAGACCGGAAGATACGAAGAGATGTCCGGAGAGATCACCATCTTCGGGTATTCCAAGTTTCATTCGTCCGGCATTCAGGATTGTGTTGAATGTGCCGTGTACTATACCTTGCGGACCGATATACATCCAGCCGCCGGCAGTCATCTGTCCGTAGTTGGCAACGCCCATCTGCATGGCCTCATGCCAATCATGTAGATTGTCGAACATGCCGACCATCATCGCGTTGGTAATGATTACGCGGGGAGCATCTTTCTTTGAAGGGAAAAGACCGAGGGGATGCCCGGATTCCACTACGAGGGTCTGTTCGTCGGTCAGTTCTTCAAGATATTTCTTGATGAGATTATATTGGAGCCAGTTCTGGCATACCTGTCCGGTTTCGCCGTAAGTGACAAGTTCGTAGGGATACAGGGCAATGTCGAAGCAGAGATTGTTGTCAATCATCACCTGAAATGCCTTCCCTGCAAGACACTTACCTTTATATTCATCGATGGGTTTAGCCTTGATGTCGCCTTTCGGACGCCATCTGTAGGCATATATTCTGCCTCTTGTCTTAAGCTCCTCAAGAAATTCGGGAGCCACTTTCTCATGAAGAGATTCCGGGAGGTAACGTAGAGCGTTTTTAAGGGCAGTCACAGTTTTTTCGTCAGTGAGAGAGAATCCTCTGTCGGGGGCACGTCGGATGCCTTCAACAAATTCAGGATATTCCGGAAGAATATCCGAAAGTAAAATCTTTTGTCTTGTCATGGTGTTGCTATAGGTTGATATTATGCGCAAAATTAGTAATTTTTTTGAAATAGTCAATGTGGATTATAGAAAAATGATAAGGGGTTAGGTTAATATTGTCAGGCAAGATTAATGTTAGAGATGAATAAAAGTGAGGAATGTTTGATTAATGTTGAGTGAATGAGTAATTTTGCAGAGAATTTATGCAGAAGGTTAAAAAAATTCGCAAATATGGAAAAATTGCATTTTGACAGTGATTATATGCGAGGATGCCATCCGGAGATTCTGGATAGGCTTGTGCGCACAAATATGGAGCAGACTCCCGGCTATGGCAGCGATGCTTATACGGCACGTGCCAAGAGATTGATTCTGGAGGCTTGTGGACTTGATGAGGATAGTGGCGATGTGGTATTCCTTGTCGGAGGGACACAGACTAACGCCACGATAATAGATCTTGTGGCGGGGAGATATGAAGGGGTGATTGCTGTAGAGACGGGGCATATTAATGTGCATGAGTCGGGAGCGGTGGAGGCTTCGGGGCATAAGGTAATCACACTACCATCACATTCCGGACTTCTTGATGCGTCGGAGTTGGATACTTATATGACGCTCTTTTATGCAGATGAGACTTGGCAACACATGGTCAAGCCGGGTTGCGTCTACATCACATTCCCTACTGAGGTCGGCACTGTCTATACCAAAGGGGAGTTGATGGCTATCAGGGAGGTATGCGACAAATGGGAATTGCCACTTTATATTGATGGTGCGCGTCTGGCGTATGGACTTGCTGCATCGGATGACGTTGACCTGAAGGATATCGCAGCAATTGCAGATATATTTTATATAGGCGGGACGAAGTGCGGCACTCTGTTCGGAGAGTCAGTTGTCACGCGTCATCCACGGTTGTTGAAGAATGTGTTGTCTCACGTTAAGGCACATGGGGCATTGATGGCAAAAGGACGGTTGCTTGGAGTTCAGTTTGAGTCATTGTTTGAGGGTGATCTATATGAAAGGGTAGGACGTAACGGAGTGGATAAGGCACGTCGTCTTAAGGATGGTATGCTTCAGAAGGGTTTCCCGTTATTCATGGACTCACCTACCAATCAGCAATTCTTTGTATTGCCGAATGAGGTGATAGACTGTCTTATGCCGAAGGCGTCGTTTGAATTGTGGGGAGCCAGAGGTGAGAAGGAGACTCCGGTTAGGTTTGTCACTGATTGGGCTACTACGGATGCAGATATCGATAGGCTTCTGTCGTATATCTGAGGAATGTAAACTCAAAATTATTTTCTTCAATATAAATCAAAAAATGGAAGTCCGACCCCGGAATGGGATCGGACTTCTCTATTAAGTATAGTCAGACTTATCAGTCTTCAAGGTCGACGTAAGGAATCGCCGCCAGTTTCATGTCGTGTCCTTTGATGAAGTCAATGATCTGGTCACGTTCGGGCGACTGATCAACATCCTCCCCGATTCTGCGCAAAGCGTTGAAAAGGGAAGTGGAGGTCTGGAACACGTGGCGATAGCATTTCGCAATGTCATCGATTATTTCAGGAGACTTGCCACCTTTCTTAAGCACGTAGGCATTCACTCCGAAATATTCGATTGGATTGTGAGCCATCACAACGAACGGAGGCACGTTGCCGTTGACCCTGCAACCACCTTTTACAAGCACCCATTCCCCGACCTGACATTTCTCATGAACGAGAGCATGGGATGAAAGTATGGAGTAGTTGCCGATCTTGACATCGCCGGCTATTTTCACGGCATTTCCGAGAACGCAGTAATTTCCAATTTCCGAGTCATGCCCGATATGAGATTGTGCCATGATGAAGGAATCATTTCCGATTACGGTTTTCCCTTCAGCATGGATACTCCGGTTGATAATCACTTGCTCACGGATTTTATTGTTGTTGCCGATGACTACGTATGAACGCTGTCCTTTCCAACGGAAATCCTGAGGCGTAGCAGCAATTATGGCACCTTCGAAAATTTCATTGTTCTGTCCGATACGGGCACCTGCCAGCACGCTGGCATGAGGATGAATGTGGCATCCCTTACCGATTACGACATCATCGTCGATATATGCGAAAGCATCGATAGTGACGTCATCATCAATTTTAGCACCCGGATGTACGAAAGCGAGATTACTGATTGTTGCCATAGAATAGAGATTTATAAGGTTAACAAAATTATCGTCCGCCACCTACAGATTGATAGAGGGAGATCAGAGCGGCAGCACGCTCGTGCCAGTTGGCAATGCATGCCAGCTGAGCGTTGAGCAGGCTTGAACGCGCAGTGAGGACCTCAAGGTAAGTGGTAGACTGATTGTACATGAAAAGCTCGTTGGTGTATTCCACAGATTTCTCAAGTTCATCTACCTGAAGCTGGAGGAATTTGTTTTTCTCAACGTTTTTGTTGTAGCTTACCAAAGCATTGCTCACGTCAGCACTTGCAGACAGAACGGCATATTCGAAATTATTCAAAGCCTGTTTCTGCTGAGCCTTTGCAGCTTCGAGTGATGCAATATTCTGACCGCGCGAGAAGATGGGAGCGGTGAGCTGTCCGGCAAGCTGGAAGAACCATTCTCCCGGATTCTTGATCATTGATCCGAGGAGGTTGGTGAATCCACCTTGTGCGGAGATCACGATGCTTGGGTAGAACGCGGCACGGGCACTGTTGGTGGAATAGTATGCCACCGCCATGGATTTCTCGGCAGCCCTCACGTCAGGACGCACGGCGAGATAAGAGACCGGGATCCCGTTGATGAGCTGGTCGGGGATTGAGAAATCAAGAGTGTTTGTGACGTCCCACGTCTGCGGATAAGTGTTAAGAAGAAGAGAGATTGTATTCTGCACACTATGGATGGAATGCTCGAGAGTAGGGATTGAACTCTGAATGTTGTAGAGATTTGCCCTGCTCTGCACGACAGCCGCTTCAGTGGTGCGACCTGCCTCTTTGAGCAACTCCATTGATGTCACTTGTTCAGCCCAGATATCGCACGTGCGTTTGGTCAAGTCGAGCTGTTGGTTAAGCATCACGAGGGAATAATAGGCAGAAGCAACTCCGCATACGATCTGGGAATGTACAGCCTGTTCGTAATCCTTACTCATTTCCATGCTTACCTGAGCACCGCGTTTGCGGTTAAGGATCTTTGCAAAGGCATCTATTTCCCAAGATACGCTCAGAGGTATGGTATAGCTCCAGTTCATATCGGTCCAATCCATCTTGTTACCGCCGTAGGTTGCCGTTCCTCCGTTAGGAGAAATGGCAACTGCGGGGAAATAACTTAGTTTTGCACCTTTCAATTGTGCCCTTGCGATATCCACATTCAGCTTTGCATTCTTCAGATCCTTATTGTTGGCAAGAGCGAGATGGATAAGATTCTGAAGCTTCGGATCCTGGAAAATCTTTTCCCATCCAAGATACGGAAGCGCAGTGGAATCGACAGGAGTATCGACTGCCTTTTTGAAGTCGCCGACAATCTGACTGTCGTTGACAGGTAGTTCATATTTCTTATAGATGTGGCAGCTTGAGAGAGCGACCGCCATCAATGCGCCGGCAGCGCATAATTTTATATTGTTCATGAGAAAGCAGTTTCGTTAATCGCGTTTAATGGCATATTGTTCAAGCTCGGAAGATATGCCCGTATTGTCGGTGTCTTTCCATTTCGGGGGAGAAAGTTTCTCCTGAAGAGCCTGGAAAGCAACGAATAGAGCCGGGACAACAAGTACCTGAAGAACCATACCGATAAGCATACCACCGATTGCACCGGAACCGAGTGCCTGGTTGCCGTTTCGTCCGGCACCGTGTGCAAACATCATCGGGAGAAGACCGATGATCATTGCGAGAGAGGTCATGAGGATCGGACGGAGACGGGCGATAGCACCTTGCACAGCTGCATTCGTGATGCTCATTCCGGTCTTTCTTCTGTCAAGTGCGAACTCCACGATAAGAATAGCATTCTTAGCGAGAAGACCGATAAGCATGATGAGCGCAATCTGGAGATAGATGTTGTTTGCGATATCCATCATGCGGGCGAAGATGAATGCACCTGCAAGACCGAACGGTACGGAAAGGATAACCGACCAGGGGAGGATGTAGCTCTCATACTGAGCGGACAGAATCAAGTAGACGAAGAGAAGGACGAGAGCGAAGACGTAGCCTGTCGATCCGCTTGAACCGGAAGCCTCCTCACGGGTCATACCTGAATATTCGAAACCATAGCCATCGGGGAGAGTCTCCTCGGCGATTCTGTTGATCACGGCAATTGCATCACCGGAAGATACGCCGGGAGCCGGAGTACCGGTGACAGATATTGCGGTAAACATGTTGAAGCGGTCGATAAGGTCAGGACCATATACGCGGGTCAGCTTTACAAAGTTGTCGATCGGAGCCATCTCCACACCGTTTCTCACCTTTATCTGTTTCAAGGTCTCGGGCGATACACGAGCATCTGGCGAAGCCTGCATCATGACACGGTATAGCTTACCGAAACTGTTGAAGTTGGAGATATACATACCGCCGTAGTAGCCTTGTAGCGCAGACAGAATTGTGTTCTGAGTAAGACCTGCCTGCTTGACTTTAGCCACATCAATCTCCACAAGATACTGCGGGAATGTTGGGTTGAAGTTGGAGTATGCCATCTGGATAGACGGATCGGCATTCAGCGCACCGATAAATTTCTGATAAACCTGGAAGAACTTGTCCAGGTCGCCACCGGTCTTATCCTGAAGTTTGATTTCAAAACCGTTGGTGGCGGAATAACCGGAAATCATAGGTGGCTGGAAGAACATTATTCGGGCATCCTTTATGGCTCCGGTCATCATGAATAACTGACCGAGCACGGCAGATGCACTTTCCGTCTCCTCATCACGCTGGTCCCAAGGTTTAAGCTTGATGATGAACGATCCGTAGGTATTACCCTGACCACCGACGAAGCTATAGCCTGTGATTGCGGTACGGCTCTGTACGGCAGGAATCGAACCGACAATGCTATCAACCTGGTTCATGATGGACTGCGTGCGTTCCTGAGATGTGGCGGGAGGAAGAGTCACCGCACCCATTATGGTACCGGTGTCTTCAGTCGGCACAAGGGCGGTCGGAGTAATCGCCATAAGGTAAACAAGGATAGCAATGAATAGTCCTACCAGACCGAAGGATGTGACCTTGTGGTTTGTGCAGAATCTGACAGCTTTGTTGTAGACGCCAAGCAGTTTGTCGAAAGAGTTGTTGAATGCGTTGATAAAGGATTTCGTGAAGAGACCACAAAGAGCGATTATCGCAACAATCACAGCGATACAACTTAGAGCCACGTTTTCAAACGTGTACCATCCGAGCACAAGGAATACAATTGCAGCAATAAGGAAAATCACGGTCACCAACGGGGGGAGTGTGAAGCGGCTTTTGTAAGTAGCCGCCATAGTCTTGGCAGCCTCACCGTAAGCCTCACCCATTCTCTCCTTTAGATTCTTGTCATCGTGTCCTTTAAGGAATATCGCGCAAAGAGCAGGGGAGAGTGTAAGTGCGTTGATTGCGGAAAGACCGATTGACATTGCCATGGTCAGACCGAACTGACGATAGAAGATACCTGATGTGCCTCCGAGGAATGACACCGGAATAAACACAAGCATCATGACGAGGGTGATTGAGATAAGGGCACCGGAGATCTCCCTCATGGCGTCGATGGAGGCTTTGCGCGGCGACTTATAGCCTTGGTCAAGTTTGGCATGCACCGCCTCGACGACGACTATGGCATCGTCGACCACAATCGCAATCGCAAGTACGAGAGCTGAAAGGGTGAGCAAGTTGATTGTGAATCCGAAGATGTAAAGGAGGAAGAACGTACCGATAAGAGCGACCGGGATGGCGATCATCGGGATAAGCGTAGATCGGAAGTCCTGTAGGAATATAAACACCACGATGAACACAAGGACAAACGCCTCGATGAGGGTCTTGATAACCTCTTCAATTGATGCGAAGAGGAAGTCGTTGACGCTCATGGTTGTCTGTAGCACCATTCCTGCAGGCAGAGATTTACGGGCTTCATCCATCAGCTTCTCGATATCTTCGATAACCTTGGTGGCGTTAGATCCGGCAGACTGGAATATGATTGCAGAACTGCCGATATGCCCGTTGTTAAGGTTCTGGAAACCGTATGTAAGGCGTCCGAGTTCCACATCCGCCACGTCGCTCAGACGGAGCACCTCTCCATCCGGGGAAGCCTTGATGATGATGTCTTCGAATTCAGATGGTTCTGACAGACGACCTTTATAGCGTAGCACATACTGGAAACTCTGATTGCCTTGCTCGCCAAACTGACCGGGTGCAGCCTCAATATTCTGCTCGGCAAGAGCAGCGGATATGTCGGTAGGCATCAGACGATATTGAGCCATTTTATCAGGTTTCAACCATATACGCATGGAGTAGTCAGCACCGAAAGCCATTGCCTCACCTACACCAGACACACGCTTGATCTGGGGTAGGATGTTGATTGACATATAGTTGTCGATAAACTGGGTGGTATACTTATCCTCAGGGTCAAACATACCGATAACCATAAGCATTGAGGTCTGGCGTTTCTGAGTGATGACACCTACCTGGTTTACCTCAGATGGGAGGAAAGATGCCGCTTTAGCCACACGGTTCTGCACGTCGACTGCCGCCATGTCGGGATCCATACCCTGTTTGAAGTGCACTTCAATTGAAGCAGAGCCGTTATTTGATGCAGAAGAGACCATATAGTCCATATTTTCAGCACCGTTTATCTGTTCCTCAAGTGGCGCGATGACAGAGTTGAGCACTGTCTGTGCGTTCGCACCGGTATATGTGGTTGATACCCTGACTGTAGGAGGCGCGATGTCGGGATATTGCTCAATAGGGAGACTCGTCAGACCGAGAATACCGAAAATCACGATGAAGACCGAGATTACGGTAGAGAGCACCGGGCGATTGATAAATCTATCAAGTTTCATGTTTTGAAATTAAAAAATATCACGTTGGATTAAATCAAGACCACTTATTCTGCTTTTGCAGATGTAGCCTGTTTTGGGTTGATGACCATTCCGTCTTTTACGGATATGCCGATACCCTCGGTCACGATTACATCACCGGGCTTCAGACCGGAGGTCACGATATAGTTCTTCCCATCGTCGATTGGAGCGATAGTGATAGGAGTGGAGTGAACTTTTGCAGAATCCCCGACAACGAAACAGAATTTCATATCCTGGATTTCGAATGTGGCGTTCTGAGGAATCTGTATAGTGGCGTTATGATTTGTGGGGAGAAGCACCTGTCCGGTGTTACCGCTTCGTAGCATACCATCCGGGTTTGGAAATTCAGCTTTAGTCATGGCACTACCTGTAGCTTGATCGATCACACCGGAAATAGATACAATCTTTCCTTTATATGGATATATGGTGCCGTCGGCAAGTTTCAAGGAAACTTCCGGGAATGAAGCTACAATCTCATTCATCGACCGTTTGCCACCTTCAGAGTATTCAAGAAGGATTTTCTCATTAATAGAGAAGTCGGCTTGCATCACCTTATTGTCGGATATTACAGTGAGCACGGTGGAGGGACTTACGAGAGTGCCCTCTTTATCGGGAATTGTACCCACGATTCCGGCAACCGGAGCCGTCACGGATGAATATGAAAGGTTTTTGCGAGCAGAGACAAGGGCTGCTTCAGCCTGCTGCAACTGAGCTTTCGCAGCATTCAAGGCATCCACAGAGGTCTGATAAGCAGATGCGCTGATAATATTTTTATCAAGAAGAATCTTATTATTGTTTGCGCTTGTAGTCGCAGTGTTTACATTTGCCTGAGCTACGGCAACGGATGCCTTAGCTTGATCGACGGCAGCCTGAAGCTGCACTTGGTCGATGGTGAAAAGCACTTGTCCTTTAGAGACAGCCTGGCCATCCTTGACATGTACCTTGGTCAAGAATCCGGTAATCTGTGGACGAATTTGTACATCGTTCACACCTTCGAGAGTAGTTGGGAATCCGGAATCGAGAGTGGCATCGCTCTCGCTTACAGTCATCACTGCGAGTTGCGGAGCAGCCATTTGGTTCTGTTGTTGGTCAGAATTTCCTTTGCAAGATGGCAGCACCATGCCGCCTGTCGCCAGCAATAGTGCCAGCGCATTTAATTGCGTAATTTTCATATATTATTATTAATTGTGTTTATATACATCATGAAATTATCCGTTAGACATCTTTGGGGATTAACCTTTGGGAATGTAGGAATCGGATTGAAAAACAGTGGAGTATAAGATATCTTATCTCCTTTTTGCTGAAATTTACTGCAAATTTAGTAAAAATTGGTCAATTTAGGGGATTATAAAGAAAATAAACAGAGAAATTGACCAATTTTGGTGCAGTTTGGAAAACAATATGGAGGCAAGATATATCAGATTTTTTGGTCTGATCACTTGACACACAAATTCTTTTGTCTGCAATAAGATGATCCCATAGTCTTTGGCTATGCATCTTCTGGATTGGGGAATGCATCTTCTGGATTGGGGAATGCATCTTCGGATTTTGGAGATGCGCCTTGGATTTTTTGAATCTCCCTTTTGATTGCAGGATGCTTAAAATATAAGACACATGGTGGCACATCCTGCGTGGCAGGCTGAGCTCGCATGTGTCTTATATCGTTATTGATACCCCATCATAAAAAGATTATGTTATCCTTTTGAGAATGGAGGAGGAGTGTCGTTGTCACCGGTGTCTTTCTTATCCGACATTTCCAATTCATGTCTTTTCTCCTCTTCCTTTTTGTTGATCTCGATAATTTCGTCAGTACGAGATTTCCATTTTCGGGGACCGAGGATGACTTCTACGTCAGCATGGAAAATCACTTCTTTCTCTACAAGGAGATCGCGGATGCGGTTGTGTTCGGCAGAATATTTTCTAAGGATATCCTTAGCCCTTTCGTATTGTTCGTTTACGATACGTTTCACCTCTTCGTCGATTATCTTTGCAGTCTCATCTGAATAAGGCTTGGTGAACCCATATTCCTGACCAGTGGAGTCATTGTAGTTCAAGTTGGGCAATCTGTCGCTCATACCATAGACGAGTACGAGCGAACGAGCGATCTTGGTGCATTTCTCAAGGTCGTCACTTGCTCCGGTTCCAACTTGTCCGGTAAAGAGGTCTTCCGCCGCACGGCCACCAAGGAGTCCGCACATTGTGTCGAGAAGGGCTTGTGTCGGGATTATCTGTCTTGCTTCAGGAGCATACCATGCGGCTCCGAGAGCACGTCCACGTGGTACTATTGTAACCTTTACAAGCGGATTTCCGTATTGAGTCATCCAGCTGATGGTGGCATGTCCGGCTTCGTGAGTGGCAATAGAGAATTTTTCTTCGTCGGTAATGATTCTGGATCGTTTTTCAAGACCGCCTACGATTCTGTCGATAGCCGCCATGAAGTCGTTCCAGTCAACAGTCTTCTTATTGTTGCGTGCAGCAATAAGAGCTGCCTCATTGCAGACATTGGCAATATCCGCGCCAGAAAAACCTTGAGTCTGTCGCGCCAATTGCTCGACATCAAGCTTACTGTTTACTTTTATTCTGCGCAGATGAACGTTGAATATCTCCATACGGTCGGTAAGTTCCGGAAGATCCACATATATCTGTCGGTCAAAACGTCCGGGACGCAACAATGCCTTGTCGAGCATATCCGCACGGTTGGTTGCGGCAAGGATGATCACACCATTGTTTGACCCAAAGCCGTCCATTTCGGTAAGCATCTGGTTGAGGGTGTTCTCGCGCTCATCGTTTGATCCCATATTTGGATTCTTGCCACGCGCACGCCCGACAGCATCAATCTCATCAATGAATACAATGCAGGGGGCTTTCTCTTTTGCTTGCTTGAAAAGGTCGCGCACACGCGCAGCACCTACACCGACAAACATCTCCACGAAATCCGATCCGGACATTGAAAGGAACGGTACGTTTGCCTCGCCTGCCACAGCCTTTGCGAGTAGGGTCTTACCTGTTCCGGGAGGACCTACGAGTAGGGCACCCTTGGGTATTTTTGCACCCAATTCAGTATATCTTTGTGGGTTCTTAAGGAATTCCACAATCTCTTCAATCTCTACTTTTGCCTCAGCCAGACCGGCAACGTCTTTGAAAGTGACAGGAGTGCCGTTGTTCTTATCAAAAACTGTTGCTCTTGATTTGCCGACATTGAAAATGCCGCCACCACCCGAACCACCAGTCATTCTCTTGGACATGAACACCATGAAAATGACAAGCAGCAGAATCGGACCGAAATACCAGAATAGCTTCATGAGATCGGATCCTTTCTCGTAAGTCACGGTAATTGTCGGCTTCCCTTCAGCAGAGAGAGTCGCATTCCAGGAGTCGATCTTATCTTGAATCTTATCAGTGGATGGAATGATAGTCTTTATTTTCTTGTCGCCATCGAAATCATCGGAGGTGTCAAACTTATGTTTCTTAGCACCCTCGTCGGTGACAAATCCTTCGGCAATACCAGCCTCGGATAAGACCATCACTTTTTTAAGGTCGCCGGCAAGGGCGGCTTTCTCAAATGCAGTCCAGTCTACCTCTTTAGTCTGAGACGCATCTTGAAAATAGAATAGAGCAAAAAGGGAAAGAAGAATAATGGCATACATCCAGTAGATATTAAATGCCGGCTTCTTATTATTTCCGTTTTGCTGAGGTTTGGGGTATTTAAGCATGTGGAAAATAGATTACAGATTACTAAAAGAAATTAAGGTGATATCGTTTGCTTCCGTCATTATCCGTCAGCATCCGATTGTATTCAGATACTTGATTTGTCAGTCTGTATCCTCGATATATTCTATCGGAGCGTCTTCCCAAAGGGATTCAAGTGAATAAAACTCGCGCACTTCAGGAAGAAAAACATGGACCATGATGTAGCCATAGTCAATCACTATCCATTGGCAATTCTTATATCCTTCGTAATTAAAAGGCTTGACTCCACATTCAAGATTAAGCTTTTCCCTTACAGAGTCGGCAATTGCCGCCACTTGAGATGTGCTGTTGCCTTGACATATAATCAGTTTGCTTGCTGAAGCAGAATCTAAGGATGATAAATCGACAACGACAGTCTTTTTCCCTTTTTTATCAGAAATCGCGTCAATAATCAGAGGTGTTATGTCAGAATTACTTTGCATTCGCTGCATTATTATGATAGAGTTAAACAATCCCCGGCGTTATGATCAAGCCATAATTCACGGGTGACTATTAATATAACAAAAGTCATGCCAAAAATATCATGAATCATCAATAAAAAGAGAGTCATAAGGAATTTTATAGCATGTTTTCAGAGAAGTAGTGCATACTTCGAAAGAATACCGCGAAATTACAAAAAAATGCCCACACTGCAAAATGAGGTGGGCATTCAGAAATCTTAAAAAATGTGATATGCGTTTATCTGTATCTCATTTCAATGACAGACCAATCTACGATATCCCATAATTTATGGAGATAGTCTGCTCTCAGATTTTGGTAGTCAAGATAGTATGCATGTTCCCATACGTCAAACACGAGAAGCGGTTTGAGTCCCTTCGTCAGAGGGTTCTCAGCATTTTTCCCTTGGATGATGCAGAGCTTGTTGTCGTGATCGACTGCCAGCCATACCCATCCGGAACCGAATAGGGTAGCGCCTGCCTCTTCAAACTGATGCTTGAATTCATCAATACTGCCGAATTGCTCCTCGATCTGATCGCGCAGAGATCCTGACGGCTCTTTAAGACCATCGGGGAGAACTGGAAGAAATAAAAGATGTGATTCCAGGCTTGCGATGCATTGTTGAAGAGTTTTCCTTCGCTCTTGACAATGATGTCTTCAAGCGCCATATCTTCAAATTCAGTTCCGGCAATCAGTTTGTTTAGAGTATCGATATATGCTTTTTCATGCTTTCCATAATGATACTCAATAGTAAGAGGTGAAATCACAGGAGCAAGTGCATCCTGTGCATAAGGAAGTTTTGGTTGTGTGAATTTCATATTTTTTCGTATATTTGGTTTTTCAAATATAACAAATATATATGCCTTAAGGTTTGCTTGGATTACCTGTATATTGAATTGACTTTAGACGGGGTCTTAAGCCATTGGTAGGGCCCCAATGAATTTCTCTGTCTCTTTCGTAATGTCTACAGAGTTTGCGATCGCCTTGCTGACGGCGATTCCATTTATTCCGGCATTCAGCAGAGAGGGGATATCATCATAGGTTATTCCGCCTTCCGCCACTCTCGGAATATTGATTTCGTTTCCCTCCATCTTATCGCAAATTGATTTTACGCCTTCTACTCCAAGTTCGGGTGATTCGTCGTTCTTGCAATCCGATTTCCGGAATGGGGCAAGCATGAAATAGTCAATATCAAGACTGCTGACGGATAATATATCTTGGAAACTGTCTACAACAACCCCGATTACGGCAGCCGGACCGAGAATCATCCTCGCTTTGCTTGCCGGAATGTCGTCTTTATGCAGACACACGCCCCCCACGTTTAATTCCTGAGCCAATTCAGCATTACTTTCAAGGATTAGGAATACTTCTTTTTCAATACATAGAGGTTTAATTGCCTCAACTGCCTCGCGTATCTCAGAATCTGAGGCATCGGGCATGCTTATCTGTACCCATTTGCAACCGCCTTTAATCACGGCTTTGATCTGGTCAATGACCGGGGTATCACTTTTTGTGTCGGTAATGAATTGTAGCATAATTAATCTGTTTTAAGGAATCATATCTTAGGATTGAGAGGAGAATCCTATTGTCCAGGGGTGAGGGGACGGGGCTCCAGACAGAGCCACTGAGTTTAGCCCGGAACTCCAGACAAGTTTCATATATAAAATGATTGAATATATGAAGTTGTTCAGATTGTATCTACTGATATTCTGTCAAGGTGCTGTAGATTTGTTGACGTCCAACTTTTATTTGGAATTTTTATGCCGTTGATATAGACTTTAGATATGAGTGGGTTGAATCCTTTCCATTTTATGAAGTCATCTACCGACATGAAATCTGACGGTAGGGCTATGATAGTGTTTTCAAATAGTATTTTCATAATTAATTGAATATTGGGATTTAATAGAATGTTGAGATTAATATGGCTTCAATCCTATTATTTGAATTTTATATTTAGATTGCATCAATTCTATGACCGACACTGATCCCTTTGTCGCAATCAGGTAGAGCTGATTCTATATCCTCACGGCATTTTGCCATGAGGAGCTTTGTATTGAACCCACGTTCACCGGGGTATATGGGTTTATGTATTGTGAGAGTTATCTGCCCGGGCGTTATATTATATGAGAAGCGGGGCATTCTCTTGAAACTTCCGTCGATAGTGATAGGCACCACTGGCAGACGGAATTCAGCGGCAAGCATAAAAGCACCGCGTTTGAACGGGATCATCTTTCCATCCCATGAACGGCTCCCTTCAGGGAATATGACGAGCGACATGCCCTCCTTCAGGGTGTCTTCCGCCTCTGCTATAGTCTGCTTTATGGCGGCGATATTCGAATCGTCGACAAATATATGGTGCGCACGTTTGCATGCCGGACCTACCATGAATATTTTTTCAAGGCTTTTTTTCATCAGCCATTTGAAGTTATGGTTAAGGTATCCGTATATAGCCCAAATGTCGAAAGCCCCCTGATGGTTTGCCACGAAAATATAGGAAGTGTTTTTGTCAATATTCTCCCTGCCTACCACCTTTACATTTACAAACATAAGGCGGCAAGAGAGTCTTGCCCAAATATGAGGTGGATAATAGCCCCACCAATGGGTGCCAAACAGGAGGGATCCAATGCTCGTGACTAAAGCCGTTAAGAAAGTTGCGACGACGAAGATAGGCGCCGCGATAAGCCATTGATATATAAGAATGAGAATTTTCATGCTGCAAAATTATATAAAAAAAGGGATATTTTGAGATTTTGCCGATAAAAAAATAATGATAAAAAATAAATAAAAATTTGCGAGATTTGTGAAAAAGATGTAGTTTTGCAGCTTGTAAAAAATAACATCGCGGAAAATTTCATGTCCTGATGTGGTAAAATACTATTCTGATAAGGATTTGGGATCGGGTAAAAACAGTATGTTTGAACAAAAGACAATATTAATTATCCCTCAACGCGGCGCGGAATATTGCCAAAGTGGTGTTTGCGCGTCGGTTGGGGTAACTACCCTCCATAAAACGATATCAAGAATAATCCGATACCCGCAAACGGAAGAAAAACAGATAAAAATCGGCGTTAGAGATGATCGGCAGACGGAAGTACAGCCCACCTCTGATGCCGATTCTCTTTTTTTTCATGGTGCATGCAATGTTAAGGACGGAAAGAATACCTAATCAAAATAATATATCAATGGATACAAAGTACATTTTTGTGACCGGTGGCGTAGTGTCATCATTGGGTAAGGGGATCATATCCTCATCGTTGGCAAGGCTTCTTTTGTCAAGAGGATATAGAGTGACTATTCAGAAATTTGATCCCTACATCAACATAGATCCGGGCACTTTGAATCCCTACGAACATGGAGAGTGCTACGTGACGGTAGACGGACATGAAGCAGATCTTGATCTCGGGCATTATGAGAGGTTTACTAACATTGAGACTACACGGGCAAACAATGTCACCACGGGTAGAATCTATCAATCGGTCATAGATAAGGAGCGGCGAGGGGATTATCTTGGGAAAACGGTTCAGATCGTACCTCATATAACTGATGAGATAAAGCGATGTGTGAAAAGGCTGGGTGATAAAGGTAATTTCGATTTTGTCATCACGGAGATAGGCGGTACTGTCGGAGATATAGAATCCACTCCCTATCTTGAGGCTGTAAGGCAGTTGCGTTGGGAACTTGGCAAGAATGCAGTGTGCATACATCTCACTTACGTGCCATATCTTAAGGCTGCCAAGGAATTGAAGACGAAGCCTACACAGCATTCAGTCAAGATGCTTCAGCAGGCAGGTATCCAGCCTGATATCCTTGTGTTGCGCACGGAGAAGGAATTGCCTCAGTCGATGTGTAGGAAAGTGGCTCAGTTCTGTAATGTATCGACTGATGCGGTTATCCAGAGTCTTGACGCATCTTCCATATATGAAGTGCCGATCATGATGCATAAGGAGGGACTTGACAGAATAGTGCTTGAAAAGACCGGACTTAATGGAGATGGAGATCCGGATCTCAGTGCCTGGAATAACTTTTTGCATAAATTGGAACATGCCACAAAGAGGATAAGGATAGGTCTTGTGGGGAAATATGTGGAGTTGCAGGATGCTTATAAATCAATAAGCGAGTCTCTGAACCATGCCGCTGCATATTGCGACCGTAAACTTGAGTTGGTCTATATCCATTCAGAGAAGTTGACGGAATCAGACGTAGATGAGAAACTGAGGGATATGGATGGCGTCATAATTGCACCGGGGTTCGGTCAGCGAGGTATCGAGGGGAAGTTTGTGGCGATAAAATGGTGTAGGGAGCATGATGTGCCTACGTTCGGCATCTGCCTCGGCATGCAGTGTATGGTGATAGAATTTGCAAGGAATGTGCTCGGGATGAAGAATGCCAATTCAACGGAAATGGATTCAACTACACCTTATAATGTGATAGACTTGATGGAGGAGCAGAAAAGTATCTCCAATCTCGGCGGCACGATGCGCCTTGGAGGATATGACTGTGTTATTCGGGAGGGTTCGAAGGCAGCGCAGGCATACGGCACCACTCATATAAGGGAGCGTCATCGCCACCGCTTTGAATTTAACGACGATTATCGAGACCGGTTCGAGGCTTCCGGTTTGCAATGCGTCGGAGAGAATCCTGACACACACTTGGTGGAGATAGTTGAACTGAAAGGCAACCGATGGTTTGTAGGCACGCAGTATCATCCGGAATACCAAAGTACGGTGCTCAATCCAAATCCATTGTTTGAGTCGTTTATGGAAGCAGCGATAGCATATAGCACAGAGAAGGGAAGATAAATTATATATGGAACTGATAAAACATGAATGTGGCGTGGCGATGATACGCCTGCTTAAGCCACTCAATTACTATAAGGAAAAATACGGCACCCCTTTCTATGGTTTGAATAAACTCTATCTTATAATGGAGAAGGAGCATAACCGCGGACAGGAGGCAGCAGGCATAGGATGCGTTAAACTTGATGTGTTGCCTGGAAATGAATATATATTCCGCCAGCGGGCACAAGGGGCGGATGCAATTACAAAAGTGTTTGATGCCGTTTATAAAGAGATAGCTCAGGAGAGTCAACGTACAGGGCGGTCACTTGAAGATTCGGATTATAAGGATGTGCCATATTTGGGCAATGTGTATATGGGGCATCTGCGTTATAGCACCACGGGTAGGTCAGGTCTTAATTATACACATCCGTTTATGCGGCGCAATAATTGGAGTTCGCGCAATATGCTTCTGTGCGGTAATTTCAACATGACAAACGTGGATGAGATTTTTGATTCCATAGTAAGTACAGGTCAGCATCCCCGTCTATATGCCGATACGTTTCTCCTTCTGGAGCAATTGGGTCATGCGCTTGACAGGGAGAATGAGCGTCTGTATGCGCTTCATAAGGATTCCGGATTATCGTATCTTGAACTTGCGGAGAGTATTGCCAGAGATCTTGACGTATCGAAGATACTCAGACGTTGTTCTCCGATGTGGGACGGCGGCTATGTGATCTGCGGCATTGTCGGTAACGGTGATATGTGGGCAATGAGAGACCCCAACGGTATACGTCCGGCATTTTATTATAAGGATGAAGAGATTGTGGTTGTGGCAAGTGAACGACCGGTCATACAGACGGCATTCAACCTTCAGACTGAAGATGTGGAGGAGCTTGAGCCGGGATGTGCTTTGGTGGTTGACCGTGATGGTACAGTAGATATTGAGCGTATTCTTCCGGCGAAGAGTAATTCACGTTGTAGTTTTGAGCGTATTTATTTTTCAAGGGGATCAGACAAGGATATATATAATGAGAGGAAGACTCTTGGGCGTTATCTGGTTGATCCGGTACTGGATGCTGTGGATAATGATATAGACAAGACGGTATTTTCATTCATTCCCAATACGGCGGAAGTGGCTTTTTATGGACTTGTGGAGGGGATTGAAAATAATCTGATAGGTCAGAAGATTAAGGAGATTCAGCAACTGTCAGCAGCAGGGGCATTGACGGATGAGAATATATCGGAGGTGCTTCATCGTCGTGTCAGAAAAGAGAAGGTGGCTATAAAGGATATCAAGCTCCGCACATTCATATCGGAGGGTAGCACCCGTGATGATCTTGCCGCCCACGTGTATGATATAACATACGGCTCAATCAACCGAGGTGATAATCTGGTGGTGATAGACGACAGCATAGTACGAGGCACGACCTTGCGTCAGTCTATCATCAGGATACTTGACCGTCTGAATCCATCAAAATTAATTATAGTGTCAAGTTCTCCTCAAGTGCGTTATCCTGATTGTTACGGTATTGATATGTCTCGTATGGGGGAGTTTATCGCATTTAGAGCCGCCATGTCGCTTTTGGAGGAACGAGGCATGCATGATGTTATAGATTCGGTGTACCGACGTTGCAAGGATCAGGAGAGTTTGCCAAAAGAGGAAATCCGTAATTACGTGAAGGATATCTATAAAAATTTCAGTGATGAGGAGATTTCCGACAAGATAGCAGAAATGCTTACTCCGGATACAGTAAGAGCTAAGGTGAAGATTGTGTTTCAGACAGTTGAAAATCTACATAAGGCTATACCCCATCATCCCGGTGATTGGTATTTCACGGGAGATTATCCAACTTCTGGAGGGAATAGACTTGTCAATAAGGCATTTATAAATTACTATGAGGGACGCGTAAAGAGTAGGGATTGAGATTTTCTACGTAAAATTATAGAATCTTCATCACCCTAATATGTATGTCTACGGGAGAGATGCGATTGTTGCCGCTCTCTCCCGTAGACACATTAAGGATGGAAATTCCAGAAAGTCGTCATATCTCTTGCGAAGAGACTTGACCTTCAGGAGCTATAAGTTTATAGCCCTTGCCGTGGATATTGATGATCTCGATATTTGGATCGTCTTTAAGTAGCTTACGTAGTTTTGTAATATACACGTCCATACTTCTCGCGTTGAAGTAATTGTCGTCAATCCAGATGGATTTGAGCGCGAAATTACGTTCGAGAATTTCATTTATGTGAGAACAGAGAAGAGCAAGCAGTTCAGATTCCTTGGTTGTGAGTTTCTGGGTCTTATCATCAGCGATAAGTACTTGCTTTTGAGTGTCGAACGTATATTTCCCAATCTTGTATAGAGTGATTTCCTTATCTTTCTTACCTTTCACCCTACGCAGGATCGCACCAATTCTGAATACCAATTCCTCCATAGAGAAAGGCTTGGTTATATAGTCGTCGGCTCCGAGTTTGAATCCTTCGAGCACGTCTTCCTTTAGAGCTTTTGCCGTAAGGAAAATGATAGGCACCTCGCTATTTACGTTTCTTATCTCTTGAGCGAGAGTGAATCCGTCTTTCTTAGGCATCATCACGTCGAGCACACACAGGTCGTATTTTCCTTTCAGGAACGCTTTATATCCCTTTTCCCCGTCGGGATAGAGGTCGGCATTGAAGCCTTTGGCTTGCAAGAATTCTCTCAAGAGCATTCCGAGATTTTCATCATCCTCGCAAAGCAAAATTTTAAGTTTCTCGTCCATATCAATATCTATTATTAAATTTAAAAATCAAAGTTAATTCTCTTCATCCTCTTGGGGGATAAGAGGGAGTGTGATTATGAAATCCGATCCTTTACCAAGTTCACTTTCAGCACTGATAGACCCGTCGAAGATGGTCACCATCTTTTTGACGTAAGCCAGACCGAGTCCGAACCCTTTGACATCATGTCGGTTGCCGGTAGACACACGATAGAATTTCTCAAATATCTTTTTAAGGTCTTCCTTCTTTATGCCGATACCGTTGTCGCTAATTCTGATTTCAAGACGATTGGAGTCAATATCCCGGGTGGTTATCTTCAATTGCGGTTCGGTATCTTCACGCATGTATTTCACGGCATTATCAAGAAGGTTGTAGATTATATTTGTGAAATGCATCTCATCGACACTGATCATCGCATTGTCTGCGTTGAGCGCGCAACTAATGGATCCGCCATATTTCTCCACCTTTATCTTGAAAGTATTAACCACATTTTCTACAATTTTGTTGGCATTAACTTCCGTAAATTTCAATGCACTGCTGTCGGAATTATCAAATACCGACATCTGCAATACTTTCTCCACTTGGAAACGGAGTCTTTTTGTCTCATCGGAAATGACCTGCGACAGATGTTTCAGAGAGGATGGCGATTTCTGTATCGAGTTGTCGTTGAGCATCTGAGCTGCAAGGGAAATCGTTGAAATCGGAGTCTTCAGTTCATGGGTCATATTATTGATGAAATCGGTCTTCATTTCAGTAATTTTCTTCTGTCTGAATGCCAGTATGATTGTGTAGAGGAAAACTACGAGCAGAATGAGAGTGAATGCGAGAGTGGGAATTATAAATCGTACAGAGGAGAATATGTAATTCTTTTGATTAGGGAATTCCACATTCAGTTTCAGCTTGCTATCTGTGTTGGGAAATAAAGTCTGGGAATATTTCCCTTTGCCTATATTCTCGTCATATCGTGGGGATGCATATATTATTGCATCCTGAGTTGTTGTGACGGCAAACTCAAAGGGTAGTGTAAGCCCGTTGTTGGCAAGCTCTGAGGAAAGATGATTCCTTATGATCGTGGAGTCGGCACGTTGGAAAACAGGTCGTTTCCCAGAATCCCGCAGAATAGCCAGAATCACCTCATCAAGCAGCCCTTTCTGATATAGATATTGGCTTCTGATGACTTCCTGCATATTTTTGTATCTGTTGGCTACATTATTTGTAGGGGAGGGGAATATGAGATTGGAATTGCCATTGGTAGGTTTTTCCTTTTCGGCAGCGAGGGTGTAATTTGTAATAGTGCCGTCATGACCTTTTACGGAATAGCTGAACGTCTCCCCGTTGTCCGTATCAGTATAATCGTCAATAAGACTTTTTTCGATGATATCCACGTCTTCCTGAAGGAAATGTAGTGTTTCCTTTCGTTCAAGAAAAGCAGACGTCGCCGACATACAACGTAATACGGTTTCAGAGAACTGTGCCTCTCTCATCTTGACCATGTTCTCCAGATACATGAGTTGAAAGTAGAGCAGAGCTCCGAACGTGATTGACATCACAATTGTGAGTAGCCATATAATGGATTTTTTCATATCAAAAGATTTGGTGATTTATGATATAATTTCATAAATCTTTTATAGATTTAACAAAATTAAGGGCTATAAGTTTATAAAGGATTGGATAATGATTTTAACATTACAGTGCAAATTTAACATAAAATTATGAAAAGCTAAAGAATAATGAAGAAAAATCAAATTTTGACGTAAAATATATTAAAGCAAGGGAAATGACGTTATAAAGTTATGTCGTAAAATTGTCGGTTTCCATTTATGGATAGCGCAAAAAATAGCTTAAACGACTTAAATCAACAGGTTTTACGTATTTATGATAATGAATAGAAAGTTACCCTTATATGGAACCGCATTATTGTCGGTAGTGATGTCAATGTCCTCTTGTGGTGATGACAAGCCGCAAGGACCTACGGAACCGGATTCGATCAAACGATGTGTGCTTCTTTATGCAGTGGCATCTAATAATCTATATGAAAATCTATTGTCGGATAAAGATGAGATTCTCGAGGCAGCACGCGATATGGACTTGACCGGATTGTCGATGATGGTGTATCAGGTGACAAGGAATGATTCAGCACGATTATTGCAACTTAGGCGAGGAAGAGATGGCGTATGTGAGTTTATCTCAGTCAAGAGCTATGATAAGGATATCTATTCCACCGATCCCAGAAGAATAAGTGCGGTTATAGAAGATGTCAGGGCTCTTACCAATGCCAATAACTATGGATTGATATTTTGGTCGCATGGTACCGGAATAGATCCCTCATTCTCTACTCATGATACGAGGTCGGATTGTGATGAGATGGTATTTTCGGAAACCCGCCATTCATTCTATTCATTTGGCTCTGATAATAATCCTGAAAAGGATAAGGGTTATTACGATGAGATAGATATTGATGAGCTTGCCGATGCGATACCGGATGGGGTGTTTGATTTCATCTGGTTTGATGCCTGCTATATGAGTGGGATTGAGACTGCATACGAATTGAGGGATAAATGTGATACTTTTGTGGCTTATCCTACGGAAGTATATACCCCCGGTATGCCATATAATCTGACGATACCTTATATATTAAAGGAGACACCGGATTTGAAGAGCGCGGCGTCAGAATTTTTCACTTATTATTCGGATCATCCGTCATCGTCATATCGGGTGGCAACAATCGCGGTTATGGACATGACGAAGATAGAGATAGTCGCTGAATATTGCAATCGGGCATATTCCGGATTTTCAAAGGCTCCGTCGTCGTCAGGTCTTCAGACCTATTCAAGAGGTAAGTTTGGACCATTTTATGATTTCGGGCAATATACGCGAAGAGTCATGGAGATGAATCCGACAGATATGACGTCTGAAGATTTTGAACGACTGATGGATGAATTTGTTATATATAAGTCAGCCACGGATTATGATTTTAACGGACGTCCGATATCAGCTGATAATTATTCCGGTGTGTCATGTTTCCGGTTCTCGGAGAGTGATTCGTCGGAAAAGGCTCAGTACTATCATACGTTGGACTGGTATAAACGAGTGTATCCAAAAGTTGAACTTGAATAAATGATTAGTCACTTATAATAGAAAGATATGATTCAGACGGAAGAACTGCAGTCGGCGGCCGATGTCAGCAATGGCAAGGATATATTGGAAGTCGTAAAAAGCCTCGGTCTTGAGGATGCGTTGAGCGGAATAGCAAGTGGAATCGTGCAATTCACGTTTCGGATGCTTCTCGCTATCTTGGTGTTTTATATAGGCAAGTTCATAATAAAAAAGATATATGGACTGGTCTATTCTATAATGGTAAACCGTAAGGTAGATGCCTCCCTTACTACTTTTGTGCTGTCGTTAGTAAGAATTGTATTATATTTCATATTGATTATAACGATAGTAGGTATAATAGGTATTGAGACGAGTTCATTCCTCGCATTGTTTGCCTCGGCAGGCGTGGCAATAGGTATGGCGTTGAGCGGAACCTTGCAGAATTTTGCTGGTGGCGTCCTGATATTGTTGCTGAAACCATATAAGGTGGGTGATTTTATCGAGGCACAGGGATTTTCCGGAACAGTTAAGGAGATACAGATATTCCATACGGTCATAAATACGGGGGATAACAAGGCGATAATCATACCAAACGGAGGATTATCAACGGGGTCTATCAATAATTATTCGCTTGAGCAGTACCGTAGGGTGGATTGGGTAATCGGACTTTCATACGGAACAGATTATGCGGCAGCACGAAAGGTAATCTTGTCGATGCTTGATTCAGATGAGCGTGTCGTCAAGAAATACATTGATGATGACGTCAAGCAGAGATTGTCAGATTCTCCGGATGCGAATGTGGCAGATGTGCAGCCTGTAGAAGAGAAGAAGGGTGGATGGTGGTCCCGATTCCGAAGCAACAGGAAGCGTCGGCATCAGTTGATAGAGGAGAAATTGCGTGAGCAGATTTCCATGAATGAGGGATTGCCGGTCAAGAAGGATTGCACGCCATTCGTGGGATTGAGCGAATTAGCGGCAAGCAGCATAAATATAGTTGTCAGGGCATGGACACATTCGTCAAATTATTGGGGACTCTATTTTGAGATGAACGAGCGGTTCTATAAGGAATTGCCGGAACGTGGCTTCTCATTCCCGTTCCCGCAGATGGATGTGCATATATCAGACGATTCGTCGGCGATAAAGTGAAAAAGGGGATAAATATAAAGAATGTACATAAAAATAAATCGGTTGCGTCTCATTCTGACGCAGCCGATTTATTTCTATGTTCTTATTCGGAATGGATTCTATTCAGAGCGATTAGTGGACTTATCCGCAATGCCAGTATTTTCTGACAATCTCCATCATCTCTTCGGGCTTGCCGGATAGAGATTCACGTAGATCACCATCATTGAAGGATGACAACTTTGCAATAATGCCGTCAATAAGCTGTGGCGAGAATATTCCACGCTCTTCGAAAATCTCGCGTTGACCTGCAAGTGCTTTTGCGGATGCGACACAACTGTCGGGCAATGATTTCAACTGAGCAAGTTTCTCTTTATTCTCATCGTTGTGTATGTTCACGCTCACGTAGAGGTCGTCAGCCCTATCAAGGGCGTTCTCCATCTCAAATCCAGTGCGGGCAGCCACAACCATAGCCGCAATGAGCTGATATATGTCGGCTGAACAGTCGGCACTTCTTAGTTCTACAGTCTGTTTCTGAGGTGGAGTTGAGATGCAGTCATTTTCAAGCGGATTGGCAATAGAGCACATATCGTTTTCGCCGGTCCATCCGAGAGGTACCCTTACGAGCACCGACCTGTTGCGGTCGCCCCAACATATAGAAGTGGGAGCTTCTTGATGAGGAACGAGCCGGAAGTAGCTTGTGGGCACCTTATTCCCCATTGCAGTTATAGCATCGGCATGCTCTAGGATTCCAACAATCGCTTTTTTTGCAATATCGCTCAGAACTCCATTTTCAGTCATCATATTCCGGTTGCCCTTCATTATCTTGAAATGGATATGCAGTCCACTTCCAGCTTTCCCGGCAGTGATTTTAGGCGCAAACGTCACGTCATATCCTTTCTTTGCAGCGAGAGTACGTATTATCCATTTTGCAATCATCAGATTGTCGGCAGCCAATTGTGCCGGCACCGGAAGAAATTCAATCTCATTCTGCTCATATATCATTCCATCAATGGTGAAGTTACCCACCTCGTTGTGCCCGTATTTTATCTGCCCACCAGATTCGGCGATAAGATTCATACATTCCACACGGAAATCATTGAACTTCGCGTATGGAGCGGATTCGTGGTATCCTTTCTGGTCGTTGGCATGGAACAGACCGGTGTCTTCGGATATTACATAATATTCCAATTCCCCCATAGCATAGAAATCCATTCCGGTTACTTCATGGAAAGATTCACAGGCCTTTCTAAGAGTGTATTCCGGAGAAGAATGTAGAGGCAATCCTTCTTTGTTGAAGAATGATGCCAGCATTGTGAGTGTGGGTATCTCAGCAAAAGGATCGACGAAAGCTGTAGCATATCTCGGAATCACGTATAGGTCGCTGTTGCCTGCTTCAATGAATGGGAATAGGCTTGACCCGTCGACACGCTCACCGTATGTCAGAATTGAATCAAGATATTCTTCAGAGTTGATTACAAAATTTAATGTCTTGAGTCGGTTGTCATCGGCAGGATACATGAAGTTGATCATACGGATGCCGTTTTCTTTTACAAAACGGATGAGATCCGTTTTCCTTATTTGATCCGGGGCTTTCTTAAGGAATTGCACCACTTTGTTCGGATTTAGATTTAAGGTATTGTCCATACAGTTGGTAATTAAATTGGGTTTAAAAAGTAGCCTGAAATATTAAGGCATATTTATTTTCCGAAAACGTCATTCGGAAAGAGCGCTGCAAATATAGGCATAAGTTGGAATGTGGCAAAATTTTATAATGGGAAATAGTATTAAAATTTGTGAATTATGACAATGTGACAGATGTTTTGTATGAATTTATGCTCTTTTGGAGAGGTGCGGAGTTTATTTAATAAGAATATATCGATATTATAGCATTTTGATAAGATGCCGGATTGTGTTGTCTGTTGGGGGATGTGGTTGCCGGCTTGGAACATACATAAACAAAATGAAGGCACAAACGTTAACAATAATAGAAAGTCCGAAAGGATATTGATGAGAATTAAAAATAATCTTAATTATGGAAAAATTTGAAGACATAATCAATTCAGAGAAACCTGTGCTCGTGGATTTCTTCGCGACATGGTGTGGACCATGTAAAATGATGCATCCAATATTGGAGGAGCTTCATGACAGAATCGGCGATAAGGCAAGAATAATAAAGGTGGATATTGATCAAAATCAGAATTTGGCATCATTCTATAATGTCAGGTCAGTACCGACGTTGATGGTATTTAAGAATGGCAATATAGAATGGCGAGAGTCAGGAGTTCAACAGGCAGCGAAATTAGAGCAGATTCTTTCTCTGTATTATTGATCCCAATATGGGTAATTGAGAGAATATTTGGATTTGAAATATCTAAAGCACCTCGGCATAAGTCGGGGTGCTTTTGTATTATTCCGGATTATGTCTTATCTTTGTAAGGTGAAGTTTAACCAACTGTTATCAGTATGAGTAGAAATACGCTTATTATGAATAAATTAAAGACTATAATTGTATCGTGTGTCTTGTTGTTGGGTGCATTTAATGTTTTTGCAGGCACTTTTAATAATGAGAATCTTCATTACGTGATATCGTATAAATGGGGTCTTATTCATAAGGATGCGGGAGAGGCGGTCTTGTCGCTTAAGAATCAAGGTGACTTTTATCAGTTGCGTCTTGTAGGTAAGACCAAGCCATGGGCTGATAAATTTTATCAGGTGCGTGACACGTTGAGCGGGAAACTGAAGAAGGATGGACTGAAACCGCTGACATATACGAAGGTGGCTCATGAAAAAGGGAAATATAGCAGGGATGATATCAAGTATATCTATTCCGGAAATTCTGTTGATGGGCATGCCAAAAGAGTGCGTCATAAGAAGGATGGCAGCATAACCTCTTCGGAAAAGAAACTGTCAGGGACATGGCCTGTGTATGACATGCTAAGTGTATTCTATTTTTTGAGAAACATAGATTATGCCCGTCTGAAAAATAATCAGGTGGTAACGGCAACGGTATTTTCCGGATCAAAGGTGGAGTCAATCACGATAAGATGCGTAGGGGAGGAGCGTATAAAACTTCGGGATAAGAGCGAGCGTGATGCCTATCACATAAAATTTAAATTTACGCAAGCAGGCAAAAAGAAGTCGAGTGATGATATCGACACCTGGATATCTACGGATAGCTCACATATACCGTTGCTTGTAGTGGGAAGTCTACCTGTCGGACAAGTAAAATGTTATTATGTAGGAGGGAAGTGATTTGATTCAATAATAATCGCCCGATATGAAACTGAGATATCATATCGGGCGATTATTATTAATTGTTGAGATATGGATTATGTTGTCTTTCTTGTGCAATAGTGGTGTGTGGTCCATGCCCCGGATAGACTATTGTCTGCGGAGGTAGAGTCAATAACCGTGACCTTATGCTTGATATCAATTGATCGTAATCTCCTCCGGGAAGGTCGGTCCTACCGATACTTCCTGAGAAAAGAGCATCCCCCACAATGACAAAATTGTCTTTCTCATCGTATAATGCCACGCTCCCCTGTGAATGCCCTGGTACGCAGATGACTTTTAACTCACCATTGCCGATCTTTATGATTTCACCATCATGCAGATATTCCGAAATCTCAACGTTTTTGAAACGTTCGGGTAGTCCAAACATCTGAGCCTGTAGTAGCATTCTTTCACCAAGCGGACGATCAAGCTCATGAGCAAGAACGGGGACATTATATTTATCCTTCAGGAATTCGTTTCCTACGGCATGATCTATGTGCAGATGGGTGTTTATGACGTATTTCACGCTGAGTTTGTTCCTGTCGATAAAATCCACAATGGCATTTTCTTCCTTACAGTTGGTCATGCCCGGATCAATTATGGCACAACATCTTGTGTCGGGGTCATACACCACGTAAGAATTGATGCCGAAGATTGCAAATTGAAATATAGCTACTTTCATAATAAATGAAGATTACTGGTTTGATAATTTTCGAAGGATGGAATGTCTGTGCATCTCCCTACCTCTTGAATGGAGAGATTGAAGGTGGGGTTTGGAAGACTGACAGATATTGCCCCTTACACAATAGTATAAACAATTTTTTTTGAATCAAAGAATGGCTCATCAAGATAATTATTGATATTTATAATTTCAGATCTATCCTTTAGGGGCATTATCTCGTGGGTGAGATCTCCGCCCTTGAGGGTGATTATGCCATTTGGGATTGCATTTTTCTGTACGTTTGAGATATTCTTTTTTGCAAGCCCCACGAGATCCGGTTGTGGCATTACAGCTCGGCTGACCACGAAGTCAAATAGCCGGTGGCATTCTCCGGAATCACCATGTTGTGTGGATACATTTTTCATACCTATAGCTTCAGCAATTTCGTTTGCCACACGCATTTTCTTCCCTATCCGGTCGATGAGATGGAAATGCACGTCGGGGAATAAAACAGCTAATGGAATCCCGGGGAATCCTCCACCTGATCCGAAATCCATAATTTCAGATCCATCGGAGAATTTTATGAATTTTGCGATTGCAAGGGAATGCAATATGTGGTTGATCTCTATATTAGATATATCTTTTCGGGAGATCACGTTTATTTTCTCATTCCATTCCGCGTAGAGTGGAATCATTCGGTTGAACTGATCTATCTGAAGATCGGAGAGATTCGGGAAATATTTTAAAATATGCTCAATCATGTTGTAATAAGGGATGAGATGTTTTTGCAAAATTAATGAAGAATAATCAAATGTGCAACGGATATGCGTACAGGTTTTGCTATCGTTAAAATATTATTTTGAGAATAAATTTGCACAATCAAAGTTAAAATAGTAATTTCGCAGACTAAGTGAGGCGTAGTAAATGATTAAGGCACTATCATACTGCCATTTTCATTATGTCTTCTTAATTCTGGACATTAAATAATTCGCTTTGGGATTCGACTTGGTGTTGGATATACGTCTGGTCGGACAAGAAGCAAAACTAAAAATAAAATGGAAATAGAAGGAAAAATAATTCTGGATCTTGGAATCCAGTCGGGAACTTCAAAGGCCGGGAATCCGTGGAAGAAGAGAGAGATGGTTCTTGAGACTTTCGGAGCATATCCCCGTAAGGTGAAATTTCATATATTCGGAGATCGTGTAGACAATATTCACTTGGAGCCAGGTAGGGATTATGTCCTTTCATGTGATCTGGAGAGCCGAGAATTCAATGGACGTTGGTATACAGACGTCAACGTATATCAGGCACGCGATTATATGGCACCTGTGCAGAATCCTGCCCCACAAATGCCATCATACGGCGCACCTCAGCAGCCAGCTGCTCCAGCATTTGGCGCTCCAGCCACACAGCCGGCATTTACCGCATCTCCGGCTTCAAGCGATGAGGATCTCCCATTTTGATAAACGCGCCGATTTAGGCATGCCAAACAGATTCGCCAATTTATAAGATTGGCGAATCTGTTTTATGATTAGATGAAGTTTAGGCAACTTCAATAAGTCAATAGCCGTGGCATATTGAATAAAATTGCCGGAGACAATTTAGCTCCATCTTCCAATTATATTTGGAAATCGTAGTTTCGTAGACTAAGGATGTTCAAATGTTTGTAAAAACGATGATTTTAGGCTGATATATTTGTCTATTTCATTGATTTTTTGTAATTTTGTCGCGAATACGATAAATAAATCTTATTCATATAGACTTATTTGTCAATATGATAAAGGATTCCTATATGGATAAGATAATTATGAATTGCTTAACAGTGAAAGGTTTAGATTCACTTGTCGCAGGTAAAAAAGATTAAAAAAGATTATGCAGAAAGACATGCGATCATGTCGCGACGGTATTAACCTCCTGATGGAGACCAGTTGGGAAGTGTGTAACAAAATCGGGGGCATTTACACGGTGCTTTCCACGAAAGCCAGGGTTCTTCAGGCAAAATACGGCGATCGGCTGATATTTATCGGTCCGGATGTATGGACAGAAGAAAATAGCTCTCCATATTTCGTAGAAAGGAAAACGTTGTTGAAGCAGGCCGCTTCCAAGCTTAAATTGCCATACGATATTTCGATTCGAGTGGGTCGATGGAACATTCCGGGTTCACCTCAGGTTATTCTTGTAAAATTTGATGGAGTCTATTCTCAGCTTAATTCCATATTCGGCAAGATGTGGGAGCTTTATGGTGTGAACTCCATGAATGCATACGGAGATTATCATGAAGGATGTGCGTTTGCAGTGGCGTCAGCTATAGTAATGAAGTCGCTTGCCGAACATCTTAAAGTGGAGAAGAATACAGTGACTGCCCATTTCAATGAATGGACCACAGGCATGGGACTTTTGTATCTTAAAATGATCATGCCTCAGGTCGCCACATTATTTACCACTCACGCAACGAGCATCGGAAGAAGTATCTGTGGTAATGGCAAACCTCTCTATGATTATTTCTCTGGCTATAACGGAGATCAAATGGCGCGTGAACTCAATATGGAGGCAAAACATTCTCTTGAAAAGACTTGTGCGCACGAGGCGGATTGCTTTACGGCAGTGAGTGATCTGACAGCTGATGAATGTGAGCAGTTGCTTGATATCCGTCCGCAGGTGGTGACGCCCAACGGCTTTGAACCGGATTTTGTGCCCGGAAGTAAGAAGGCAAATTCGTTGAGAAAGTCGGGACGCTCACAGCTTCTTGCTATTGCAGGGTCCCTAAAGGGGAAGAAATTTGCAGACGACACGGTAATAGTGGCGACTTCCGGACGTAATGAATATCGCAATAAAGGACTTGACTTGTTTCTTGATTCACTCGTGAAACTTGAGGAGGAGTCTCCAAACAGGCAGATCCTTGCACTTGTACTTGTGCCGGCATGGGTGAAAGAGCCTTCTCTTCAACTTCTTGCATCAATGAAGAATGGCGAACCTGTTGACGGGGCTCCGGACTATATGACACATCGACTGAACAATGAGGACAGCGATTGTATTACGTGTCGGGTTCGTGATCTTGAGGCACAGGGTAAACTTAAAGGGAATGTCTCGGTGGTATATGTGCCCTGTTATCTTGACGGGAATGATGGAATCGTCAATATCTCATATTATGATATCCTTCCGGCACTTGATATGACTGTATTCCCGTCGTATTACGAGCCATGGGGCTATACACCTCTTGAGAGTGTTGCGTTTGGCAAGCCTACGGTCACTACAGATAAGAGTGGCTTCGGACAGTGGGTGCTTTCGAATTTTGAGAATTCTATTCCGGCATGTGGCGTAAGGGTGGTTGGACGAACAGATTCCAATTATGATGAAGCTGCCGCAGCTATTGCCACCGAGCTAAAGAAATATAGCGAGATGGATTCCAAAGAGGAGAAGAAAGCATCCGCGGCAGCAACGGCAACGTCAGTCAAGGCAGACTGGAAATTTTTTGTAGAGGAATATTACAAGGCGTTTCAAGTAGCAGCAAGCAACAGAGACGCTCGTCAAAAATAAAAAAAACACAACCTTATAATATTATAACGATGAAACTTCAGGTAAGCAATACAAATGAGCCGGTGTGGCGTAGCCTCACCGTGAGCGCTCAGCTCCCCAAGGATCTGAAAGCTCTTGAGGAACTTTCTAAAAACTTGTGGTGGGTATGGAACAGTGAAGGAAAAAACTTGTTCCGTGATCTGGATCATGATCTATGGCGCAAGGTGGGAGAGAATCCAGTGATGCTTCTCCAGCAGATCAGTTCAAAGCGTCTTGAGGAGATCCTTGCAGATGAGCACATGATGGAACGTATCAATTCCACTTATGCAGCATTCAAGGAGTATATGAGTAAGCCAATGCGTGACGATATTCCGTCAGTGGCATATTTCTCAATGGAGTATGGTCTTTGCAATTGTTTGAAAATCTATTCCGGTGGTCTTGGAGTACTTGCCGGCGACTATATCAAGCAGGCATCAGACAGCCGTGTGCCAATGACCGCAGTCGGGTTCCTATATCGCTATGGTTATTTTGCACAGTCTCTGTCAATGGATGGTCAGCAGATTGCCAACTATGAACCCCAGAATTTCGATCAGCTACCTATAGAGGCAGTTCTTGGGGAGGATGGTCTGCCGATGATTCTTGAAGTGCCGTTCCCGGCAGAATCATATATTGCCATGTATGGCGTGTCAATGTGGGCAGAATGAATCTCTACCTTCTTGATACTGATTTTGACATGAACTCTGAGTATGACCGTCCGATTACTCATAAATTGTATGGTGGCGATTGGGAGAACCGTATGAAGCAGGAATATCTTCTCGGCATCGGTGGTATCTACATGCTGAATCGTCTTGGTATCCATACAGATATCTATCATGCAAATGAGGGTCATGCAGCATTGCTCAATCTCCAGCGTCTTGTTGATTACGTACAGAAAGAGAATCTTCCGTTCAACGTGGCTCTTGAGGTGGTTCGTGCAAGCTCACTCTACACAGTTCATACTCCGGTTCCGGCAGGTCATGACTACTTTGAGGAGAGCCTTCTTGGTAAGTATCTTGGTGAGTATCCTGCAAAACTCGGTATCTCATGGAATGATCTTATCAACATGGGTAGAGAGAACCCCGACACACCGGAGCGTTTCTCAATGAGTGTATTTGCACTTAACACATGCCAGGAGGCAAATGGCGTAAGCTGGCTTCATGGAGAGGTATCCAAGAAGATGTTTGCAGGTGTATGGAAGGGCTACGGACCGGAAGAGAGCCACGTGAAATACGTGACCAATGGTGTGCACATGCCGACATGGGCAGCATCAGAATGGAAATCATTCTATGGCGACAAACTCGGCGAGCAGCTTTTTGAGGATCAGAGCAATCCGGATGCATGGAAGGGTATTTTCAATGTGCCGGATGATGAGATCTGGACTATGCGAATGACTCTCAAGAACAAATTCATCAACTTTGTAAAGAGAGATTTCAAGGAGAAATGGCTCAAAAACCAGGGAGATCCGGGTGCAGTAGTCAATATTCTTGAGAAGATTAATCCGAATGCACTTATCATCGGTTTTGCCCGTCGTTTCGCAACCTATAAGCGTGCTCACCTTCTCTTTACCGATCTTGACCGTCTTGCCAAGATTGTGAACAACGAGAAATATCCTGTTCAGTTCATATTCTCAGGAAAGGCTCACCCGGCAGATGGCGCAGGTCAGGGTCTGATCAAGAGAATCATAGAGATTTCAAAGATGCCTCAGTTCCTTGGCAAGATTATCTTCCTCGAAGACTATAACATGATTGTTGCCAAGCGTCTTGTCAGCGGCGTTGATATCTGGTTGAACACTCCGACTCGTCCTCTTGAGGCTTCCGGCACATCAGGAGAGAAAGCCGAGATGAACGGTGTCCTTAACTTCTCAGTTCTTGACGGCTGGTGGTATGAGGGCTATAAGTTTGATGAGCTTGCAGGCTGGGCACTTACTGAGAAGCGCACATTTACAGATCAGGGTCAGCAGGACCGTCTTGATGCTGCGACTATCTATTCTATGCTTGAGAATGAGATCGTACCCCTTTATTTTAATAAGAATTATAAGGGATATAGCCCTGAATGGATTGATAGAATCAAACGTTCGATTGCACACATCGCACCTCACTTCACAATGAAGCGTCAGCTTGATGATTATATCGATCGTCTTTACGTGCCGGAAGCAGACCGTGCAGCCGAGCTCAAGAAAGACAACTATGCCAAGGCTCGTGAGATCGTGGCATGGAAAGAGAATGTGGCTTCAAAGTGGAACCAGGTGGAGATTGTCAATGTTGACATCAAGGAGAACTCTGTAGGTAATGGTGCAGCCCGCACCGGCAATCCGATCGAGGTAAGCTGTGTCATCGACACTAAGGGTCTTGGTGATGCAATTGGAGTAGAGGTTGTGAAATATCGTGATCATGACGGTACAAGCGAGTTTGCAGGTACAGAACCTCTGACCATAGTCAAGAAAGAGGGGAATGTATATACCTACGATCTGAAGACGGAGCTTGACACAGCAGGCGTATTCCGCTATTCACTCCGTATGTATCCCAACAATCCTGATCTTCCTCATCGTCAGGACTTCGCATATACCCGCTGGTTCTAACCGATAGGTTTGCATAAATAAAGATCTCCCGGCTATCCATAGGATGGTCGGGAGATTTTTGTATAATTGGATTTAATTTAATATGATTAGATTCTTGCATAAAATAAAGGGACAGCTTTTGCTGCCCCTTTTGACACAATTGGTCAGTGGTTGAGTTATTCTTCCTCTTGTGTCTCTGCGTATTCTTTGAGCAATTTCTCCTGCACATCACCCGGCACGAGTTCATAAGAGGCGAATTGCATAGAGAATGAGCTTCTTCCGCCTGTGATGGAACTGAGAGATGTGGAATAGGATGACATCTCTTTCAACGGCACTTTTGCATTCAGTTTCTCAATACCGTTGTCAGACTCCATACCCATTATTATAGCTCTACGTCCTTGTAGGTCGCTCATTACGTCGCCCATAGTGTCGCCCGGAGTGAAGACCTCGACATCGTAAACCGGTTCGAGAATCTTAGGATTAGCATTTTTGAATGCCTGAGAGAACGCATGTCGTCCGGCGAGACGGAATGAGATTTCATTGGAATCAACGGGATGCATCTTTCCATCGTAGATCATCACGCGCACATCGCGGGCGTAAGAGCCGGTGAGAGGTCCTTGTTCCATTCTGTCCATAAGGCCTTTTACAATTGCGGGAATGAAACGTGCGTCAATGGCACCACCTACGATGCAGTTGTAGACAACAAGCTTGCCACCCCAATCGAGAGGAATCTCCTGTTTGTCGCGGACGTTCATCTTGAATTCCTGATTTCCGAATTTGTAGGAATCAGGTTCGGGCATTCCTTCCGTGTAAGGTTCGATAATCAGATGCACTTCACCAAACTGACCTGAACCACCGGATTGTTTCTTATGACGATAGTCGGCACGTGCCGCTTTTGTGATTGTCTCGCGATATGGGATCTTTTGGTCAAGGAATTCAATCGGAAGTTTCTCGTTGTTCTCAATTCTCCACTTGAGGGTTCTGAGGTGGAATTCACCCTGACCTTTGACGAGAGTCTGCTTCAATTCCTTGCTTTGCTCAACAATCCATGTGGGATCTTCTTCGTGCATACGGGTAAGGATGCTCATAAGTTTCTCAGCATCGCTTTCAGTGAGGGGTCGGATTGCACGAATAAATTTAGGTTCCGGATATTTGATGAAATCAAAAGCATAGTCACATCCTTTTGCATTGAGGGTGTTGCCTGTGCGGACATCCTTTAGTTTCACGGCAGCACCGATATCGCCTGCCTCAAGTTTTTCAATAGGAGTCCTCAATTGACCGCATACGGTAAATATCTGGGCAAGTCGTTCCTTGCCGCCTCTTGATATATTCTCGAGATCATCACCAGCTTTGAGGGTTCCACTCATTACTTTGAAATATGATACCTCACCGATATGAGGCTCAACGGAAGTCTTGAAGAAGAATACAGAGAGCGGTCCGTTGGCATCAGGAGCAACCGGTTCTCCGGATATAGTCTCAGGTGCTGGCATGTCGGAAACGAAAGGACATACGTTGCCAAGGAACTCCATCATTCGACGGACCCCCATATCTTTGAGTGCACTGACGATGAATACTGGGAAAATGCTTCGGTCGATAAGACCTTTGCGGATGCCTTCGCGCATTTCGTCCTCAGATAGGTGTCCTTGCTCGAAATATTTATCCATAAGAGTCTCGTCATTCTCGGCAGCAGCCTCAACGAGAGCGTTGTGGAGCTCGTTGGCTTTTTCCATCTCCTCTTCCGGGATTTCAGAAATAGTAGGAACGCCGCCATCAGGTCCCCATTCATATTTCTTCATCAGTAGGACATCAATCATTGAATGGAATCCGGGACCGCTTTCAAGGGGATACTGCACTGCAACAACTTTTGAACCGAAATGCTCCCTAAGCTGTTCGATCACGTTTTCATAATCCGCTTTCTCACCATCGATTTGGTTAAGGGCGAATATGATAGGTTTTTTCAGTTTGCCTGTAGTGCGGAAAATGTTCTGAGTGCCGACCTCCACACCATATTCAGAGTCGATCACGATGACACCTGTGTCACACACTCCGAGAGCGGTGTAAGAGTTCCCTACGAAATCGTCAGCTCCGGGGCAGTCAATCACGTTAAGTTTCTTGCCGTTGAACTCAGCATTGAAAACGGTAGAGAAAACAGAATATCCGTATTCTTTCTCAACGGGGAAATAGTCAGAAACAGTGTTTCCGCTTTCGATGTTTCCACGACGTTTTATAACTCCACACTCGAAGAGCATAGACTCAGCGAGTGTGGTTTTACCCGAGCCCTTAGATCCGATGAGGGCGATGTTCTTGATTTCGTTGGTCTTATAAATCTTCATTTTATAAAAGATTTTAGGGTTAATGGAATTAGATTCATTAAATCCACACATTTACTGTCGATAGATAAAGAGGTGAGATTCTTGTGCAGATAAATGCGGAATTTCACCAATTCTTATCGGTTGGATTGAAATTCGAACGCAATTTAGTAAAATTATCCGGAATGATGATATGAAATTTATATGTTAAAAAACACATTTCCATATTTTTTTACTAAATTCGCAATCTGTGACAGTCCAATATTGTCAGAGAATTATGGATAACTAGCAATGTTACAGTATGAAACAATCAGGATTATATATTCATGTACCATATTGCAGGAGTAAATGCATTTATTGCGATTTTTACAGTGGGGGGCATCGTGTGCAGATTGGCAGCAGCTCACCAAGGCATTGTTGAAAGAGTTGCACATAAGGAGGCGGAGTTGAAAAGCAGTGTAGATACTATATATATAGGAGGAGGCACACCTTCGTTGATTCCATGTGATGAGTTTCGGCATCTTGTGAATGGTATCACTTTGGAGTTTGGAGGAAGTATTCATATCTCGGAATTTACGATTGAGGTAAATCCGGAGGACGTCACGGAAGATAAATGTAGGGTATGGAGAGATTGTGGTGTGAACCGAGTGAGTATGGGTTGCCAATCGTTTGTTGATTCAGAATTGCTTGCTGTAAAGCGTAGACATAACTCCAAAAGCTCAATTGATGGGTATGGAGTGCTTAGGGAATATTTTGACAATATAAGTATAGATCTCATGTATGGACTTCCAGGACAGAGTGTGGAAAGCTGGCGTGAAAGTGTGTCGGTTGCTATGGATATGCGACCGGAGCATTTGTCGGCATACTCCTTAATGTTTGAAGAGGGGACAGCCCTTAGTGTGCTTCGAGATAAAGGTCGTCTTAATTTCCCAAATGAAGATGAATGTCTGGCGATGTGGAGAATATTGTCTGAGAGATTGAGAAAGGAGGGATATTGCCAATATGAGATCTCAAATTATGCCCTTCCCGGGAAGGAATCTGTGCATAATAGCCGTTATTGGTATGGGAATCCATACCTTGGATTGGGTCCGTCGGCACATTCGTATGACGGCATAGATATACGTAGGTCTAATCCTAATGACTTGAAACGTTACCTATCCTTTTATTGTGCCGATTCCCCGACGGATACAGCGGTAGGGAATAGTGTGTTTTATGAAGAGGAGCATCTTAGCAAGGAAGAATTGGCAGAGGAGATGCTTATTACGCGTATGAGGTTGGCTGCCGGAATGGATACTACAGAATATGAAGGTAGGTTCGGGATATTGGATAAACAACGCCTAATAAATAATGCCCGTCCGTTTATTGATAATGGAGACCTTATATATGATGGGGTTTTGTTGAAATTAAGCCATAAAGGGATCATGGTTTCTGATGAAATAATATTAGCTCTGTCCATGTGAGTTCAGACAGCTGCTTACAAAGATAATCTTGTAAAATTATCAAATCGACTTGAGTGTGATACTAAGCGGTATTAATTTTTTATGATATGAGGTCTTAATTTACAGGCAATTTTAATTCAGTTTATATTATAAGAGAAATAAAAAAATAAATAAAATTAGAAAAATGTTGTGAAGTATTAAAAAAAATGATAATTTTGCAGTCGGAAAATAAATAACGGTATCATATTCATAAATGTGGTGCTAAAACAGGTAAAAAACGAAATATGCCTGAGAAAAGAAAGATATATTTTACAAAGATGCAGGGTGCGGGCAATGATTACGTATACATTGACGCATTAGGAACTCCGACCTCATTAAGTCCGGGGACGGTAAACCTACCGGACTTGGCTACAAAAATAAGTGACAGACATTTCGGCGTTGGCGGTGACGGGCTGATAGTAATAATGCCCTCCTCCAGCGCCGATTTTCGTATGCGAATGTTTAATGCAGACGGAAGTGAGGCGCAGATGTGTGGCAATGCAAGCCGGTGTGTCGCGAAATATTTATATGATAAGGGATTCACGGATAAAGAGGAGATTCTTCTTGAAACTAACAGTGGCATAAAGATATTGCGGCTCCATATAGAGGATGGCGAAACACGAAGCGTCACAGTAGACATGGGGTGTTATTATCTCCATTGTAAGGATATTCCGGCAAAAGGAGCGGTTGATGATGTGATGATTGACGAGCCTGTTGTGGCTGACGGGAGAGAATTTCTGATCACGGCAGTAGGTATGGGTAATCCACATGGCGTGATATTTACAGATTCTATAGACGACCGTCTTGTGCATCATTACGGCAGTATATTGGAGACCTCTGACGTTTGGCCGGAGAAGGCCAATATAGAGTTTGTAGAGGTGGAATCTCCGACGAGATTGAAGATGCGTGTCTGGGAGCGGGGAACGGGTGAGACTCTTGCGTGTGGTACAGGAGCGTGTGCGTCAGCGGTAGCTTCCTTCCTGAAAGGTTTGTCGGGAAATGAGGTGGAAGTTGTTCTGCTTGGTGGCATACTGAATATCAGGATAGATAAGGAGAATGGGCATGTCCACATGCATGGTCCGGCAGAATTTGTGGCGGAGGGTCATTATTATTATCAGCCGGATTAATGCCTACCTATAAAATTAATAGGGTGTTCAGTTAGTTGTTCCGTATTCAGCTCACTTTTTTAAGTGTTTCGGTTCTATCTTTCACCCAATTGCGGGATAGATTGGCCTTGGCCCAGTCATCTATCTCCTTAAGTTTAACATTGGCCAAGCGTACTTTGAAATCTTGTTCATCAGCGACTGAATAGTCGATTGTCTTTGGATAAAGCGGTAACATCAGAATCATGGATGTGAAACCATACAGTTTGTTTGGCGACATCTTTGATTTTAGAATGCCGAAATCAGACTCGATTATGTCAGACGACATGTTCTGTGCATTGTTGGTCAGATGTAGTAGTTTGGCTTCCTTTTTCAGATAGTCAAGCATACGTAATCCCAGAGTAGCCCTGCGGTTGTTAGCGTTTCCAATTACATGCAAGATGATGTATTGTGAGCATTCACGATAGGTCTTCAAGCAAAATCCACGGGTCTTGCATATGGTTTCCACATGTCTGATCGCGTCGACATCCACGGAGAGTTCCTCAAGCAGTCCACGATAATTCTCAAGGAAACAGAAAGCGTCCTTCGCCTTTTGCTCCAAAGAGTCCATATTGGTCAGCATGCGATTACCCCATTCCACCCAGTCGGAGAGGTTCATGAACCTTGCAATCGCCCTCATGTTTGGAGGAAGAAGCCATGCAATGTCCGTCAAATGATATTGAAGGCGTATCTTCCCAAGCTTTTGAGTAAGGCTCTTAAACTCTTCATCCTCAGCATAGACGGTCTTCATGCAGTTAGCAAGCGTATGACTTACGTCAAGATGCTGTGGAACTCCTGCCAATGCCATTCCGCCTTTCAAATTGTGACCTCCGTCGGAGACTCCATACTCAGGGCTGTGCCCTGCTTTTGCGGCTGCGCGCTCAATGGCATCCTTCACATCATCCTTGGTGTTGGAGTCCGCAACACGCATATCCAACACTGTCGCGTCAGAATGTCTCAAAGCTCTTCCAGGATGCTTCGACGGGATGCCGAGAGTCAGCAGAAGTTTCTGTCGGTTGACCGTGAGGCTTTCGTCCTGAATTATGGCATAGGCCTCATCGCGGCTCTTGTCATCGTCATAGACAGACAGGCCGAGCTTGAGCATCCAGTTACGCACAGTGGTATAGGACGGCGCCTTCCCGCAAGTGCCACCGAGAACATCTTCAAAGGTCTTCAGTATCTCGACCACAGTGCGCAGGCCGCATGAAGTCTTGACATATATGAAGACACAGAGCAGTACTATTTGGATTGAGTATCGATGTCCTTCAACCGGGTCAAAATGCGCGACCATTGTTCTTTGCTGAACACTGGCTTCGGCTCTTCTTTTTTTTTGAGTTCCTTGCGCATCTCGTCCATCTTGGCTTTGGCGGCCACGATTTTAGCGTTGGCAGCCTGCTTTTGAGCCTCAAGTTTGCCTTCAAGTCTGGCAACCTCCTTGCGAAGGCGCTTCAGCTCCTCTTCCGGGGTCTCCTGACTATGCTTTGAGTCTGATTTTCTCATCATTTTTCGCATCTTAAATAGTTGTTTTTTAGACTGTAAAGATACTAAAAATTAATGAATTATCCAAATTTTCAATGTACTATTTCGTCTCTGAAAACAAGAATTTCCAGCACGTGATTTTTATGTAAAATCCGGTGTTCTGGATGCCGTTTTTCGGAACGTCAAACTGAACACCCTATAAAATTAAAATGATTAATCAGGTATAAGAATTTATGTTGGTAAATGATAATTTCAGGCAGCTGCCTGTGTCATATCTCTTTTCGGAAGTTGCCCGTAAGATTTCCGTATATAAAGAGGAGAATCCCGGTAAGGAGATAATCAGAATGGATATAGGGGATGTCACTCGTCCATTGTTCCCATGTGTCATAAAAGCGATGCATGAGGGTGTTGATGAACTTTCAAAAGCGACAACATTTCATGGATATGGCCCGGAACAAGGATATCTGTTTTTGCGGGATGCAATAGCATCGCATGATTATCAATCAAGAGGAATCGATATCAGTGCATCGGATATATTCGTAAGCGACGGTGCGAAGAGTGATCTTGGGAATTTAGGCGACATTTACTCCAAAGAATGTAAGGTGGCTGTCATGAATCCGGCTTATCCGGTCTATGTGGATGATAATGTTATAGATGGCCGTGCCGGAAGCCTTTGCGCCGGAAGATGGAGCAATCTTGTATATCTTGATTGTAATCCGGAGAACCATTTCATGCCTAATCTTCCCCAGGAGCATGTCGACGTCATATTCCTATGCTTCCCCAATAATCCGACGGGCGAGTCGATCACTCGAGATGAACTTCAGAAATGGGTGGACTATGCGCGTGATAATGATAGCTTGATTATATATGATTCGGCTTATGAATCATTCGTGCGTAATCCGGATAGTGTTCGTTCCATTTATGAATTAGATGGAGCTAAAAAGGTGGCAATAGAGGTTAGAAGCTATTCCAAAACGGCAGGTTTCACCGGACTCCGTTGTGGGTATACGGTGGTTCCGCGTGAGTTGAAAGGTAAATATGCAGACGGGTCAGACGTTTCTCTCAATACATTGTGGAATCGAAGGCAAACCACTAAATTCAATGGTGCTTCATATATAGCACAGAAGGGAGCTGCCGCGATCTATACTCCGGAAGGAATCTCATCGGTCAAGGCTGCCACTGATTATTATCTTGGTAATGCAGCTATTATCAAGCAGGCATTTATACAGGCAGGTTATAAGGCATTTGGAGGGGAGGATTCTCCATACGTATGGGTATATGCCGGAGAGGGTGTGGATTCATGGGGCCTCTTTGATCAGTTGCTTAGGGTATGCGGATTTTCCACTACCCCGGGTTCCGGTTTCGGCACAAAAGGTGACGGCTATGTGCGTCTGACGGGATTCAATAGCCGAGAAAATACTGAAAAAGCAATGCTTGCGTTATTAAATAGAGAAAAAGATTAAAAGTTTCCAAAAAAATCTAAAGGTATGTCAGATCTAAGGTTTAAAAGTGTGGAGGAAGCCTCCTCCCGCAAGGCAGTAAAGGTGGACCTTCCCAAAGAAAGGGTTGATCAGTATTATGCCGAAAAGGTGTTCAATCGCCAGAAAATGTTTCAATATCTTCCACGCACTACATACGAGGCACTCGTAAAGGCTATAGATAATAAGGAGCCTTTGAATCGCGAAATAGCTGACAGTGTAGCAGAGGGAATGAAGCGTTGGGCAGTAGAGCAGGGTGCCCGTCATTACACCCACTGGTTCCAGCCGATGACAGGGGGCACAGCAGAGAAGCATGATGCCTTTATAGAACATGATGGCAAGGGGGGCGTAATAGAGACATTCACGGGTAAACTCCTTGTGCAGCAGGAGCCTGATGCCTCCAGCTTCCCTAACGGAGGTATCCGTAATACATTTGAAGCCCGAGGATATTCAGCATGGGATATTTCTTCGCCTGCATTTATCGTTGGAAATACGTTGTGTATCCCTACGATTTTCATATCCTATACGGGAGAGGCGCTTGACTACAAGACTCCTCTTCTCCGCACGCTGAATGCAATCGATAAGTCGGCAACACGTGTTGCGAGATTCTTTGATAAGTCGGTGAAGCATGTGGAATGTTATCTCGGCTGGGAGCAGGAATATTTCCTTGTAGATGAATCATTGTATGCAGCACGTCCTGACCTGGTATTGACAGGGCGTACATTGATGGGTCATGAGAGTGCAAAGAACCAGCAGCTTGAAGACCATTATTTCGGAGCAATACCGAGTAGGGTAGAGGCATTCATGCTTGACCTTGAATTGGAATGTCATCGTCTGGGAATACCTGCCAAAACCCGCCATAATGAGGTGGCTCCAAATCAATTTGAACTTGCTCCGATATTTGAGGAGGCTAATCTTGCCAATGATCATAATCTTCTGCTGATGTCGGTGATGAATGAGGTGGCACGCCGTCATAATTTCCGTGTACTGCTTCATGAGAAGCCGTTTGCAGGGATAAACGGTAGCGGTAAGCACAATAACTGGAGTCTTGGGACTGATACGGGTAAACTGTTGTTCTCCCCGGGAAAGACGCCGAAGCGCAATTTGGAATTTATTGTGTTTGTCAGCAATGTCATGTCGGCAGTGCATAAGCATAATGCATTGTTGAAAGCCTCCATTATGTCGGCTACTAATGCCCATCGTCTTGGTGCCAATGAGGCTCCTCCGGCAATAATCTCAATGTTCCTCGGAAGTCAGTTGACACAGATACTTGACAGTATCGAGAAGAACGAGACTGATTCAATCATTCTTGAAGGCAAAGAGGGTATGCGTCTTGACGTAAGTCAGATACCGGATCTTTTGATAGATAATACCGATCGTAACCGTACCAGTCCGTTCGCATTTACCGGAAATAGATTTGAATATCGTGCGGTGGGTTCATCAGCCAACTGTGCATCAGCACTCATTGCATTGAATGCGGCTGTAGCTGTCGAACTTGATGAATTTGCAGATCGTGTGGAGAAGCGAGTGGCATCGGGAGAGAATATTGATAAGGTTCTTCTTGATGAGGCACGTGAGAATATCATACGTTCTCGTGCTATTCAGTTTGATGGAAACGGCTATAGCGAAGAATGGAAGGAGGAGGCGAAACGTCGGGGTCTTGACACAGAATCTTCGGCGCCGTTAATGTTTGACAAATATATGGAACCCTCTACCATTGATATGTTCAGGAAAGCGGGTATCTTCAGTGAGAAGGAACTTGAGGCAAGGAATGAGGTGAAATGGGAGATGTATTCCAAGAAGCTTCAGATAGAGTCGCGTGTGCTTGGGGATCTTGCCATCAATCATATTATTCCTGCTGCTATCACTTATCAGAGATTACTGCTTGACAATGTGTATAAGATCAAGCAATTGTTTGATGAGTCAACCGCACGAAAGATCGGTGGTCAAGACATGCTCACTATTGAGCAGATTTCGGAGCACATGAGTGCTATAAAGTCTCTTGTAGAGAAGATGGTAAGTTCGCGTCATATCGCTAATAGGAAGCCGAGTGAACGTGATAAGGCAATTGCATATCATGATACAGTTGCTCCCCTTCTTGAGGAGATTAGGATGCATATAGATTCCCTTGAGCTTATGGTTGACAATGAGATCTGGCCTCTCCCGAAATATCGCGAGCTGTTGTTTATACGCTAAGTCTTTATTATTAAGCGTTTATGGGGTGATTCATGATGCCATGAGTCACCCTTGTTTTTGATGCAAATGTTAATTAATATTAAAGTTGGAATTTTTTTATGTTTTATAGCATTGTTTTGAAAAATAATTTGTAATTTTGCAGTGAGTTTTTCATGGTATTAGATTTTAAGGTTAACAGAAGATTGGTTGTCGGGATGACAATCAATTTTTTTACGCCTTTTGTTTCGGTATTCTTATCAAATGCGAGTTTCTTAGGAATTGCGGATCCGGATAAATCCGATTCTGACACCATGAGGTGAAATATCGGAATACTTACTGTTTAAACTGCACCTAAGTGTGAATTTCCAACAGGATCGTATAGCTGACCTGAATTTTCAGGATGTCGTATCGGAATGATGTTTCACTGTCCAATATCCAAAAGGATAGTTGCCATATCCGGTATGATAAACTGAATATAATTTTGTCTGAACATAATCATAGATTTAGCTTAAGCCAATCTTCGTGTTAACAAAATTAAATATTATGCCAGAAAACCTCTGCAAGAGTTAAATTTATGTTAAAAGATGAAATTATTTTATGTTTAATAACAGATTTTGAAAAATAATTTGTAATTTTGCAGTGAGTTTTTCATGGTATTAGATTTTAAGGTTAACAGAAGATTGGTTGTCGGGATGACAATCAATTTTTTTGTATATACACCAATGCCCAAATAAGGATTGTCTTTCACGAAAGGCGATTCTTTTTTATTGATGTAGAACCGGTGAAGAACGGGCTTCCTCTCCAGTGGGATCGGTGACGGAACTAAGACCCATTTCTTATGAGACTGGGTTTAAAGCTGACAACGAAGTAGAGCCAGTTTACGGAATTAAAGCAGACAAGGAATAACAATGACAAGAATAATTGAATTGTAAGCAATTATAACGGTCACTCTGAAATTTAAATGTTAACATAATTTTTTTATATTAGATTAAAAGATGTTAAAGTATGATATTTTTTTTATGTTTTATAGCATTGTTTTGAAAAATAATTTATAATTTTGCAGTGAGTTTTTCATGGTATTAGATTTTAAGGTTAACAGAAGATTGGTTGTCGGGACGACAATCAATTTTTTTTTGTACTTATAGATAGGCTGAATGCGTTTGATGAGTTCGTTTTGTGTTATATTATTATGTTTTTTAACATATATTTTGTAATTTTGCGGTCTGAAACAAGAGATGCTTGTTTTAGGTTACAGAATATTAATAGCTAACTAACATCAGTCATTATGACACTTTCAGGTCCTATTGATTTTAAGCCGAAGTTGATTTCGGCATTGAGGGATTATTCGTTTACAAAATTTAAGAGTGACTTAATTGCCGGCATAGTCGTTGGCATCGTTGCTTTGCCACTTGCTGTAGCATTTGCAATAGCGAGTGGAGTGAGCCCGACTGTGGGACTTATAACAGCAATAATTGGGGATTTCTGGTATCGGCATTGGGAGGTTGTTCTGTTCAGATCGGTGGACCCACGGGTGCATTTATAGTAATTGTCTACGGAATAATAGAAAATTTTGGACTTGAAGGTCTTGCAATCGCTACGTTTATGGCTGGCGTCATACTTGTGCTGATGGGGCTTTTCCATCTCGGCACAGTTATAAAGTTCATACCATATCCGATAGTAGTGGGGTTTACTGCGGGTATAGCCTTGACAATCTTCTCCACTCAGATGAATGACTTTTTCGGGCTTGGACTTACAAATATGCCTGCGGCATTTATTCCAAAATGGGGGATGTATTTTAGTAATTTTGGTAATATCGACATAGTGTCTACGATTGTTGGGGTGGTGTCATTGCTAATAATCATTTCCGTACCGATGATTTCCAAGAAATTACCAGGAGCATTGATTGCTATAATTCTTGTCACACTTGGGGTATGGTTGCTTAACAGCAATTTTCCGGAATATCATGTGGCGACTATTGGAGACCGATTTGGCGATCTGGTCACTACAATACCGGCACCCAAGGGTTTTGTGTTCTCAATGGATACTATCAATCTTCTATTGCCGTCAGCATTTACGATTGCAGTTCTCGGCTCAATAGAATCATTGCTTTCGGCTACGGTAGCAGATGGTATCACCGGATTTAAGACCGGATCGAATACGGAATTGATAGGTCAAGGTGTGGCAAATATGATGGTGCCGTTCTTTGGCGGTATCCCTGTCACGGGAGCAATAGCCCGTACCATGACAAATATAACCAATGGTGGACGCACGCCGATAGCCGGGGTCATTCATGCGATAGTGCTTTTGGTAATATTCCTGTTCATGATGCCACTTATCAATCTTGTTCCGATGGCTTGTCTTGCTGCGGTACTTATAGTGGTGAGCTATAATATGAGTGGTTGGCGTACTGTAAGGGCAATCCTTAAGAATCCTAAGAGTGATGTCACTGTGCTTGTGGTCACGTTTCTTTTGACAGTAATATTTGACCTAACAATAGCGATAGAGATTGGACTGCTGCTTGCTGTGATACTGTTCTTGCGTCGAGTTACGGAGAATGTCCAGATTAAGGTGTACAGCGAACAGCTTGACATAGCGGAGGGGACAGAATCCACTTCGCATGAGGTTCTTGATGTTGCGAAGGGAGTGCAGGTATATGAGATAGATGGACCGTTCTTCTTTGGAATCGCTACAAAGTTTGATGAAATGATGCGTACCACGATGGGAGATAAGCCCAAAGTCAGAATTATAAGAATGCGAAAAGTGCCGTTTATTGATGCGACAGCTGTGCATAACCTTGAAATCCTGATAAGGGCTTCACAAGAGGAGGGTATTCTTGTAGTGCTTTCCGGAGTAAATGATAATGTCCGAAGCGTACTTGAGCATGTAGGTATCGATAAGCTGATAGGAAAGGATCATATATGCCCCCATATATCATTAGCGGTGAAGATGGCCAATAAGATAGTCTGGCAGCTTGATGAGGAGACTTCTGTTGCAGAATAATAAGAAGAACCAGGCAGATGCTTTTGATCGGATTTGCGATCCGATTACTTGACACACACTGAATTTGTACTTATTATCAATGAATATATACAACCGATTATACATTAACGGCGGCATCAGAATATGCCGCCGTTAATGTATAATCGGTTGTATAAGTACGGGGGATTGTTATATCTCGAATCGGTTTTCGGCGAGCTCTGGCAGGAGTGCGAAATCAAGCACGTCTTCCACGGTCTCGACAAAATGGAACGTCAATCCTTTGAGATATTTTGAGTTGATCTCTTCAATATCTTTTCTGTTGGCTTCTGAGAGGATAATATCTGCAATTCCTGCACGTTTTGCGGCAAGGATTTTTTCTTTTATTCCTCCTACCGGAAGCACTTTCCCCCGCAATGTTATTTCTCCGGTCATTGCTGTCTTCTCGCGAACTTTCCTACCGAGGAAAGCGGAGGCAAGAGATGTTGCCATTGTCACGCCGGCAGATGGTCCGTCTTTCGGGATCGCACCTTCGGGCACATGGATGTGGACATTTGCCTTTGTAAACAATTCTGAGTCAATACCAAGCTTACGGGCATGAGCCTTAAGGTATTGAAGGGCAATAATCGCCGATTCTTTCATTACATCACCAAGGTTTCCGGTAAGTGTGAGTTTCTCACCATTTCCCGGAGATAGTGACGACTCGATGAATAGAATTTCACCACCCACCTGGGTCCAGGCGAGTCCTGTAACTACTCCGGCAAACTTATTGTTCTCATAAATGTCGGGATTGACCTCTTCTTTGCCGAGAAACTCCTTTACAAGTTTTGTGGAGATTAGTTTTGGATATTCCTTTCCGGAAGCTTTTAGCCTGGCTACTTTTCTCAGAATCTTTGCAATGGTTTTTTCAAGGCGTCTTACTCCGGATTCACGGGTGTAGCGTTCGATGATATACTCAAGAGCATTCTTCTCAAATGAGATTTTATCCTCTCCCAATCCGTGGTCTTTCAAAGATTTCGGCACAAGATGCCGACGTGCTATCTCAATTTTTTCCTCAGGGATATATCCTCCGATTTCTATTATTTCCATACGGTCAAGCAGTGGACCGGATATTTCGGAGAGATTATTGGCAGTGGCAATAAACATGATGTGCGAGAGATCATAGTCACAATCAATGTAATTATCATGGAATTTTCCGTTTTGTTCGGGATCAAGCACTTCGAGTAGAGCAGTAGATGGATCACCTTTAAAATCCTTGCCAATTTTGTCAATCTCATCCAAGACGAAAACAGGATTACCGGTGCCGCATTTTGAGAGGGCAGCCAATATCCTTCCGGGCATCGCCCCGATATAGGTGCGTCTGTGTCCGCGTATTTCAGCTTCGTCATGTAGTCCGCCTAAAGATACGCGTGCGTATTCTCGTCCGAGAGCATCAGCTATAGATTTTCCGAGGGAAGTCTTTCCAACTCCCGGAGGTCCGTATAAGCATATAATAGGTGCTTTCATATCTTTACGCAGCTTAATGACAGCCATTTGCTCGATTATACGTTCCTTTACCTTTTCCAGCCCGTAGTGGTCACGGTTAAGTATTTTCTCTACTTTTGACAAAGAGAAATTATCCGGAGAATAATGATTCCACGGCAAGTTAAGCAAGGTGTCAAGATATGAGTATTGGATTGAATATTCCGGATTCTGAGAATTGAACCGTTCTAATTTTTTCAATTCTTTCTCAAAATGCGTCTGATTCTCCTTATTCCATGTTTTCTCGGCAGCTCTTGCCATTAATTCATCTACATCAGAATTTTCAGAGACATTTCCAAGTTCATCTTGAATTGCTCTGAGTTGCTGTTGGAGAAAATGCTCCTTCTGCTTCTGATTCAAGTCCTCGTGAGTGCGTTGGTGTATACTTGCCTGGATGGCGAGTTTTTGCAGAGAAAGATCAAGGTCTTTCAAGAAACTCTCAAGAAGGTCTTTAAATGTGTTGCTATACAGAAGTTTCGCTCTTTCCTCAATAGATAGTGGAGAATTGGAAGCCATGAAATATATGGCGAACTCAGGTTTCTCATTAAGACCTTTTAAAGAATCGGAAATACGTTCTCTATCATGGTCGGGTATATATGACAATATATTTTCGTATGCGTCCCGTATATTTTCCCATAAGCAATCCACCTCGTAAGAGTTATCATCAGTTTCGATTTGAGGCATGATTTCTATTTCAGCAGAAAGCCATTCGGATTCTTTTGTCAGACTCATTAGCTTTGCCCGTAATCCGGTGCTTACGAATGCTACCGGAGTGGTCCCCGGCATTCTTATGATTTTGACAACTTTGCAGATTATCCCGACATTATAGAAGTCTTTTAATTTAGAAGGAGTCTCAATATTCTCCTTCACAGTGACGGCGAAGAGCGTGGAACCTTTTTCATAGGCATCTTTGACGAGCGTTTCCAGATACTCGTTTTCCAATTTCACCGGTTGAGGCATTCCCGGGAATATCACATTGTCGACCAAAGGGAGCAATGTCACATTTGAGGCATCAAAAGAGAAGGAATTGATGTCGTCGGCTGATGGAATCTCAGCTATGAATGAACCGCTGACATTGAAATCAGCAGATTCAGCAGAATATAAAGGGTATTTCTTTCTAAGCATAGTGCAAAATTAGTCAAATCTATCCATACATAGGTAAAGGGAGTTGTGAAATTAATTGAAAAAACAGTTTTTTTATCCGATTGTATCATTATTGAGTGAAGGATAGGGCAAGTTTATCATAATAATAAATGTAATATGATAAATTCTGATTATCTTTGCATCATGAAAGCAGGAAAATTTCATTTCAAACAATTTTCAGTGGGTCATGGTCATGGCAGTATGAAAGTTGGTGTTGACGGTGTTATGGTTGGAGCATGGTCATCGGCTTCCGGCAAAAGGATACTTGATGCCGGAACTGGTTGCGGTCTTATAGCATTGATGCTTGCTCAACGTAACCATGCTGCTGAAATTCTGGGTATAGACATAGACTCAGCCTCAGTGGATGAGGCTCAATGTAATTTCAAGGATTCTCCATGGAGTGACAGATTGCAGGTGCGGCAAGAGTCGTATGTGGATTTTTCACCGGAAGGATATGGATTTGACCTGATAGTAAGTAATCCGCCTTATTTTGATTCCGGAGTCACCGACCTTACGACAACCCGCATAGCGGCACGTCATCAGGGTGAGTTTTCTCCATACGTATTGTTGGAGAGATCGCCTAAGCTTTTGGCAGATGGAGGAAGAGTGGCAATGATAGTGCCGTCGGAGTTCTTTGATAAATTAAGAGATTGGGGCATATCGTTGGGATTGGTTCTTGTCAGAGCGATGTTTGTGAGGAATCATCCGGAGGCTTCTGTAAAACGTGTATTGATGGAGTTTTCCAAAGATGTTGATGAGGGATGCCATGTTTCTGTGAAAAGGGAAGAGGTGCCTATGTTGACAATGTTTCAAGATGAAGGTATTCCTACAGATGATTATAGAAATTTGTGTGGAGACTTTTACCTTAAATTTTGAATTGGGATGATTTATGGAAATAGGGAATCATAAGGAAAGGAGAATTGATAGGAAATGTTAAATAGTTGATAGGATTAAACTATTTGACGATTAAATTGTCAGACAATAAAGTAATGAATCAAGAAACGAGAGCTTGTCTCAGTCAGAGAGGCTCATAATACAAAAAAGATTATGAAAAATCAACTGATACTTTCTGCATTGGTGGCGTTGGGGACGCCCGTGCTCATGGCACAGGGCTATTTTGACGACGACATCTATTATGATCCTAAAAAGGATCAGACGACTTCGTTTCAAAAGAAGAAAAAGAAGTCAAACTACATTGCCGATATGGCAGACATGGACGTCGATACCTATAATCGTCGTGGAGAGCAGTATTATGCCACTCCGATAGATACTATTGGCGCGTATGCTGAAAATGGGGAGGATTTTGTCTATACCCAACAGATACAGAAATATTACAATCCCACCATTGTTGTAGATAATGCCGATGTGCTTGGCGATTTGCTTGCCAATTCTTATGGCAACGTAGAGATAGTGATCGACAATAATGGCCTGCCGATATTTTCTCCATATACATACTCACCGTGGAGTTATCGTTACTATCCGGGTTGGGGCTTTAATGCCGGTCCATGGGGATGGAGCGTAGGATTCTATGATCCATGGTATTCATGGAACTGGGGGTGGAATTGGGGACCATCTTGGGCATGGGGTCCGTCTTGGACATGGGGACCATCCTGGGGCTGGGGTCCGTCTTGGGGTTGGGGACCATCCTGGGGAGGACCTGTCGGTGGAGGTCGTCCGCCAATGGCGGATTGGCGTCCTTCCGGAAATCGTCCTTCGGCACCACGTCCGGGTTGGTCATCAACCACGCGTCCCGGTGGAAATCTTGCTCATCGTCAGCCTTCCCGACCCAGCACTTCCGGACGTCCGTCATCTGGTTCACGCCCGGGTAATATGTCACAGGGGGGATCAATACCACGTCCAGGAGGTAGCACCGGTGTTGTCAATAATAATGGCAGGTGGGAATACAACACAAGTGGCACAACAGGTCATCGTAAGGCCGGCACAGGTGTCATAAATACGGGACGCGGCAACGATAACCGGAATACGGGAACAAGGGTAGACCGGAATACGAACACCAATACCAATCACCGTAGCTATAATACAAATAGAAATACCAATACGAATACCAATCGTAATACGAACTATAATAATAACAGAGGGTCGTATAATACGGGTAGAGGTACCGGAGGATTCGGTGGCGGACGTAGTACAGGCGGACGTAGCACAGGCGGACGCAGTACCGGAGGCGGTTCTCGAGGACACCGTTGATTACTGTCGAAACAATATTCAGCCTTACAAGATCGGGGGCACAAAACTTTTGGGCTCCCGATTGTTATATAATATAGAAGGTCATAATGATCTTTATCAACAGTGAGTCAAGGATGCATATTGTTGACAGGGAGTTAAATTTTCATATTGTCTTATTATTTGCTTTATCGCGCAATGAATAAATCAGTATTTATATTAAGTGCCATTCTCTCAGGAGCGGGGATGGCTTATGGTCAAGGAGCAATTGATGCTTACCGTATCTCACAACCAGACATGAAAGGTACTGCACGTTTTATGGGAATGGGTGGAGCATTCAGTGCGTTGGGTGGTGATTTATCAACCTTGTCACAGAATCCTGCCGGTATAGGTATATACAGGAGTAATGAGGTGGGATTTACAGTGGATCTTGATTGTCAAAGCTCAACGTCAACGTCTCAAGGTATCAGTAATGATATGAGCCAGACAAAGTTCCTTCTCAATAATATTGGAGCGGTGTTCACGATGCGTCTCCCCAGCATGACGTTTCCGAATGTAAATTTTGGTTTTTCCTACAATAAAGCGGCCTCATTCAACAGGGTTTATGGCGGAAACATACCAAAGTTATCCAATTCTTTGAGTAACTATATTGCCGGGATTGCAAATGGAGAAGGACTAACGGAGAATGACTTATCGACAACGGATGATTATGACCCATATAATCCAACAGATGGAGGATATGTCTCTCCATGGCTTCCGATATTGGGTTATGACGGTTACTTGATAAATCCTACAGGAAGCGGATCAGACACCCAATGGTTTGGACAATGGGGAAATGGCACATCTGGCACAGGCTCTTTTAAGGTGCATGAGAAAGGTGCTGTAGATGAGTATAACATCGCCATAGGTGGAAATATATCAAATGTGGTGTATTGGGGTATGAACTTTGATATCGTTAATATGAACTACACGATGCAAAGTCTCTGGTCGGAGAGCCTGAACGATGCCTATGTCCCGGGATTGAACAATGAGATTGTTAGGGAGAGTGCGGATTGGCGATTGGGAAATTATTATAACGTTCATGGAAGTGGTTTCAACTATCAGTTTGGCTTGATATTGAAGCCTATTCAGGAACTACGTTTCGGATTCTCATTCCATACCCCGACTTGGTATAATCTGACTGAAAATTTCGGAGCAAGCATAGATTATACGTATGGCGGGAATGAAAGCGGGGCTGTTGATACCAATGGCGGCTATCTTGGAGAGAATGAGATGTGTTTCCGTACCCCGTGGAAGTTGATTGCCGGAGTGGCGGGCGTAATAGACAATCGTCTGATTCTATCGCTTGACTATGAATGGGCGAGCTATGATAAGATGAAATTTTCTGATCCCGGCAGTTATGGAGTCGGTTCCGGCTGGGGTGGCGATTGGGACTATGATTGGGATCCCTGGTATGGACCAGCCAAAACCCGAGCAGGAGAACTTAAGCCACGCGGATTTGGAGATTACGAAAACAATTCATTTTCCGATACAAACAGTGATATCCGTAATTATTACCGTTCAACAAATACTATACGTGTCGGCGCAGAATACCGAGTGACGCCTTCGTTCAGCCTCCGTGCCGGGTATAGCTATACCACTTCTCCGGTAAAACAGAATTTGGCAGACAATAAGGAGATTATCTGGACTTCCGGCACAATGCCGAATTACAGGTTTGATAATCACACAAGCTACATCACATGTGGAGCGGGTTATCGTTATCAGAGATTCTATGTAGATCTTGCATATATCTATAAGAATATGTCGTCAGAGTATCATGCCTACACGCCGGATGTGGATAACGGCACAGTCATCCCATCGCCTCAGGCAAAACTATCGTTGAATAATAGTCAGATAGTTTTGTCAGCAGGATTAAGATTCTGATAGAAATATACCTGAAAAGTTTATATAACTTCAAAAGAAAAAGGGGTTTCCAAGTGTGAAGGAAACTCCTTTTTTTTGTTGGGTTACAATTTATGACACAAAATAAATATTGGAGTCTTATCCAATCTTGAGGCATAAAGAAAATCAAGATCTCCTTCCTTTACTCCAAGCTGCTTCCTGAGAATATCCGGAGCCACGGGATAATTCCTTGTTACGATATTTATTGGTTTCCCATGTAGGCTTTTCCGACTTTTTTTATCAGGCAGAGAATCAATCAATAATTTTCTACCAGGGAAATCAGGAATAAACTCTGTGGATACAAACAGATGGGATGATGGGGAAAGTTTTTTTATTGATGGGTAGCTGGTTGAAAGAGCATTCCAAGGGGCAAGTTTCATCATGGGAGCGTTAGGTTCGTATATGTAATTCCCCGGAGATATGTCTTCTTTCCCGGCATATAATATACCATTATATATAGAATTAATTGGATTGTCGGTTGAGATGTCATTATATGATTGGGGAACGCATGCCAGCCGATCATTTATCCGAGGAATTTTATATGTGAAACGACTGGAGATTTCTCCATTATTATTATTTAAATCGACTGCTTCAGCAACTATCGGGATAGGATTATCCTCAGAATTGTAGCATAGGTTGTTTATTTCCACTAAAATCTCCTTACATTCACCCATCACGCTTACTGCCCGTATGGCTGTAAGGTCGGGAATATCTCTTATGGTCTGAGAGATGTCGAGTAGAGGGGATGCTTTTATAAATATCCTGTCTGCCTTATTTCTTAACTCTTTGATCAGAGGGATGACGTCAGGTTGGCAGTCTTTGAAATTGTATACCCGACCGTTTTTATTTCTACGAGCCGGATCAATAAATACAGTGTTGAAATGATTTCTTGAATCAGATATGAATCGCACAGAATCGCCGTTGACAACTGTTATGTTGAATAGACCAAGAATTTCTTTATTGTATGTAAGTGCTTGAAATCTTTCCGGATCAAGTTCGCAAGCAATCAAAGAGCCGGAGTTGCGGGCAATTGCAAACGCATCAATTCCCAATCCTGAGGTCATATCAATAGAACGCTCCGAATTTCCTATAATGGATGCATGGAATGTCGCAATGCTTTCATGAGAGGCTTGCTCTGCTGCCAATATTGAAGGGAAAACCACATTTGAGTTTGACAGGAAGTTTTTCATTTTTGTGGCATATTTACGCCGACATTCGATCTGGAGCAGTGCGAAGTCCAGATCGAAAGGCAGACTTTTGCCATGATATTTAAGTTTGAGTTTTGACAGATCTTCCTTAGCGTTTACTTCAATAAACTCAAAGAAAGTTTTATCGTATGAATTTATTTTCATTTGATGATTCGTTAAATGACTTAATTGCAGATTCTACCTGCAAATGCAAAATTAATGAAGAGTTGGAATATGTCAAAATAAATACAGATATGTTGCGTATAATATAAAGAAGTCTGGAACACTTCAGAAGAAATAATATATAATTGTAGAAATGTTAAATTTTGCAGCAATAGATTTTGAAACCGCCAATGGTAACGCATGCAGCGTATGTAGTGTCGGTATTGTCGTGGTTAGAAACGGCCGTATAACAGATAAACGATATAGACTGATTCATCCGGTGCCTAATTATTATAATCCGAGAAATGTAATGGTCCACGGATTAACCCGTAGTGATACGGATGCCGCTGATACGTTTCCGGAGGTATGGGCAGAATTATCGCCATTATTGGAGGGTCTTCCATTAGTGGCACATTTCAGTCGTTTTGATGAAGGATGCCTGAAAGCAGCACATAAGAGATTTGAGATGACCTATCCTAACTATAAATTTTATTGTACTTGTGAAGCATCACGCAAGGTCTTCGGTAAAAGATTGCCCAACCATAAATTGCCAACAGTCGCGAAAGAGTGTGGGTATGACCTTTCAAATCATCATCATGCCCTTGCTGATGCAGAAGCAGCAGCTGTGATAGGTATGAAGATATTATAACCGGAATTGTGCAGTATGGACAATATTGATATAATCTATGCATTTAAATTTTATAGTATAATTCAAAATCCTTTTTTATTCCAAATGTGTTATAGAAATGATTCCAAAATTCGTTAAATTTGGTTATTTCACCCATATATTACGGAATAAAAAATAAAATTTATTAATTTTGTAGCATATACAGAACCAGATGAAAAAAAATAGTCAAAATATATTCCTGTTTCTTCTTTTCTCATTGCTGTTATTTCCGGATTGTCTTTACGGAAAGAAAAATCATAAGCAATTTACAGTGGTCATCGATGCCGGACATGGTGGTAAGGATATCGGTGCTGTAGATAATGGCGCGAAGGAAAAGAATATAAACCTTGGCGTGGCATTACAGCTTGAAAAACTTCTGGAGAAGAAGCTGAAAGATGTCAAAGTTGTTATGACGCGAAAGGATGACCGCTATCTGACGCTTCAACAACGTGCTGATATAGCTAATAAATCAAAGGGGAACCTATTCATATCGATCCATACAAACTCGGTAGATAAGAGTAATAAGAACCGAAAGACAATTTCGGGAGCGTCGGTATATGCATTAGGTCTGCATAAGGATGAGAATAATATGCGTGTGGCGCGTAGAGAGAACTCCGTCATAGAGCTTGAAAGCAATTATAATCAGAAGTACAGTGGCTTTGATCCAAATAAGGATGAATCGTATATTATTTTTGAGATGGCACAGAAAAAAAATCTCAGTAAGAGTATACGATTTGCCGAGATGGCACAGAAAGAACTTGTGGATGCCGGACGAAAGGATAGGGGAGTGCATCAGGCAGGATTTTGGGTTCTGTGGGCGACATCGATGCCTTCCGTGCTTATAGAGTTGGATTTCATCTGTAATCCTAAAACAGCAAAATATCTTGCTTCCAGCCAAGGAGAAAAGGAACTTGCCGGAGCAATATTCAATGCGTTGAAACGATATTATGATAGTTGGGAAGCGGGGGAAAAGAAGCATCTGTCGGAATCATTGCCGGAAATTGAAGAGCCGGGAGAGTCTGTGGCCGGAGGAGACGTGACTTATGTGGCAAAAATCCCGAGTGCAGTCAAACGGCGTAAGGGCGTAGCCCCTTCAAAATCAGGCTCCCAACAATCGGAATATACAGTGGCAAAGCGTCGTCGTCGCAATGAAGCCTCAAGAGAGGCTTCAGATAATAGAAATCTGGAAACCTCTTCAATCCCATTGCATAGCGAACGAGAAAGAGAGGCCTCTTACATAGCCTTTACATCGGAGTCGACGGAATCTATCCAAGAGACAAATGCCTTAAGCGATGAAGGTGTGGATAAGAAAAGCAAAAAGAAAAAGAAAAAAGATAAGAAAAAGAAAGAAAAAAAGGGAAGAAAGTCAAATGCGCACAACGCAAAGACGGATAAATTTGTTAAAGTATATAAAATCCAAATATTAGCATCCGCCGATCGGCTCAAGCAAAACAATCCACGTTTTTGTGGTCTGTCTCCTATATCCACGTATGAAGAAAAAAATCTGTACAAGTACTATTATGGAGAGAGCACAGATAAACGGGAGATTGAGACAATGCTAAAGGACGTGAAAAAGAAAATTCCGGACGCGTTCATAATATCATTGATGAAGAGTGAGAAGACGGCAAAAAAATGATTCTAACTATGAAAAAAGTATTTACAAGGGAATTTATCATCGGACTATCCGTGATTGGGGCAATAGTCATTCTGTTTTTTGGAATAGACTATCTGAAAGGGATAAATCTGTTTAAGCCTGCAAATTTCTACGTAGCGTCCTATTCGAATGTGGCGGGTCTTGAAGTTGCAGCTCCTGTGACGATTGACGGATACAAGGTAGGTCAGGTAAGGGAGATTAATTTCAATTATGAGAATCCCGGGCATATAGATGTGTTGCTGGCCTTGAATAAATCATTGCGTATCCCCGAGGATTCAAAGGCAGTAATAGCCACAACATTACTTAGTGGGGCATACGTTGAGATTAAGCTTGGTAAGAGCACTAAGATGGTGGAGGTAGGTTCTAAAATAGAGGGTTCGGTGACACCTGATATGATGGCCAGTATTTCCGATAATCTATTGCCATCAGTGGGTAGCATACTTCCAAAGGTAGACAGTCTGCTCAGCAGCCTTAATACTCTTGTGTCAGATCCGGCATTGCTTAAATCAGTGCAACGTCTTGATGGAATAACGAATGATCTGAGCCAGGCTACAAATGGTCTTAGTGCCGTCATGAAAAGGGATGTTCCCCGCCTTATGGGAAGTACGGGTCGCACTGCTGCAAATCTTGATACTATCACAAGAAATCTTGGCGAATTGTCGTTACAGCTCAAGCAACTTCCAATAGGAGCTACCGTTGACAATGTTAATGAACTTACCGGGAATCTTGCAAAATTCTCAAACCAGCTTAATAATCCAAATTCCACATTGGGAATGCTGATGAATGATCCCGAATTGTATGAGAGGATAAATAAGGTGAGTGCAGATATAGATTCGCTTCTTATAGACATACAGAAGAATCCTAAACGGTATATCAGTATAAAATTGCTCTGATAATTGTTCTAATAATTGTGGTTGGCTTGTATTATTTGTAGGGAATCTCTACATGCAACCAGAATAACAATAAATGATAAATAGAAACTAAATGATAAATAGAAATCCTCTTCGGAATTTTAATTTCCGGAGAGGATTTTTGTAGATATATAACATTGAATTGCAAGATATTGTAAATAAATTGAATTGTGCAAATGTAAAAACTATTTTTTATGTGTTTTTTTTGTAGTTAATTTGCACTCGCATTTGCATACTAATGGTGGAAGATTTCAAAATAAAATGGGACCGTTGCCTTGAGATAATCAGAGGCAGTATAGGGGAAACCAAGACATCAACTTGGTTTTCTCCGGCACGTCCGTTGCATTTTGAGAACAATCGGCTTACTCTTGGGATTCCCTCACGTTTTTTTTATGAGAAGTATGAGGATGAATTCTACTATATATTATCGAGTACATTAAAGAAAGTATATGGCGATAATGTGCAGCTTGACTATGAGCTTTTTATAATCAAGAATGATACGGATTCTAAAGTCAAGATAAAGGCATCGCAAAGGAGTGAGGATGTCAAAGGTAAGCTGTCGCAAATAGTGACACCACCACGTCCGTCAGCCGGATTAAATAAGGGATTGAAAGATGAGTTTGATCCACAGTTGAATGAATCGCTTACATTTGAGAATTATTGTATAGGAGGGAGCAACAGATTGCCCTACACTATAGCTGAGTATATCGCAAATAATCCTGGGAAGAATGACTTTAATCCCTTTTTCCTTTATGGTTCTGTAGGAGTCGGAAAGACACATCTGATTCAGGCTATCGGCATTAGGGTGAAGGAGCGCAATCCGAAGGCGAAAGTTCTTTTTGTAACTTTACGACAATTCCAAAATCTTATGGCTAATGCCACAATACATAAGCAGATTCCAAGTTTTCTAAATTGGTTTCAGCAGATGGATGTGCTTTTGATAGACGACTTGCAGGAGTTGAGCCATAAGGATGGAACTGCCAACGTATTGTTCCCAATCTTCAATCATCTTCACCAGAATGGTAAGGCATTGGTGTTTACTTGTGATCGACCTCCAATGGAACTTGATGGCATTGCCGATCGTTTGATAGACCGCTTTAAATGGGGTATAACAGAACAGTTGCCTAAGCCAGACCTTGCATTGCGAAAAAAAGATTCTTACATTTAAGGCATCAAAGAACGGTCTGAATCTTCCTTCAGATGTCATAGATCTTATAGCAGAGAGTGCCACCAATTCTGTTAGAGAATTGGAAGGTATTGTTATGGGCATCTATTTGCGATCAATAAAGCTTAATGTTCCGATAACTCTTCAGCTTGCCCAAGAAGTCATGCAGCATTCTGTGAAGAAGACTGAGCAGAAGATTATAAATTTTGACATGATAGTAGAGGCAACTGCAGATTATTATAAACTAAATCCGGATGTCATATTTTCTAAAAGCCGAATCCGAGATATAGCGGATGCCCGTCAGGTAATCATGTATCTTTGTCATAAGCTTACCTCACTTTCATCGTCAGCGATAGGTCAAAAATTAAATCGCCGTCATGCAACGGTTCTTCATGGAATATCAACAATCACAGACAGATTGCCATATACAAAGGAATTGTCGTTGGCAATTGAAAAAATAGAGGAAGATTTGAAACAATAAAAGGAAGTCAGTTCGACTTCCTTTTATTGTTTCAAATTTCATACTTGACTTTTTCAATGACAAGATTTAAATCAGAAGCATTCCCTCCGGCATTTATGATATATGGTAAATCTTCAGAAATGGATGATTCAAACTTATCGATATTGAATTCTTTTGAATTTAGAGATTCCCGATAGCACTTGACTGCCATTTTAAAGTTACCTGCTAAGAAATATGAATGTCCGGCATTAAGATGATCCTGAGAAGAGGCTATTCCAAGATCTACAATTCTGGAATAAGCTGCAATGCTTTTTTCAAAGTTCCGATTAATCATCTCGGCCCAGGCAAGAGCTCTAAGTGTGGCAGGCTTATCCGGTCGGATATAATCGGCGTGGTAATAGTGGGTTATAGCACTTGCTGTATCCCCATTTTCCAAGAGAGAATTTGCGGCACTCATCAATAGACTATAGTTCTCAGGATCAGAATTAAGAGCCTTTGTGTAGTATTCAGCAGCTTCATCAAATCTTCCGAGAATTTTATATGTAACTGCGAGTTGCTTAATGAGCCATTTGCTGTCAGGATTGAAGAGTTCGGCTTTGCGATACCATTTGATGGCTTCCGCCATATTCCCAAGACAACTGTAGCAGTATCCAATTTTTTGGAAGATAAGATGATCTGCAGGATTCTCTTTCTCCATCAGCATCAGCATAGGCAGGGCTTCCTTATAATATCCTCTTTTAAAATAGAATTCGCCGACAAGATTGACCATCTCCATTTCGGTGAGGATATCTTTGATGTATGGTAGCGATTGGAAATCAAGAGGATTACTGAATGGATCATTGAAATCATCTTTTTTCCGGAATAGTTTGAAGAAACGATAAATGTCGCGCACGTATCTTGTCACTTCAGAATCAAATTCGGGCACGCTTGATTTTAGATTACGATCGGCGATAGCCTCCTTTAGCTGTTCCATCTGCCCATTCATTTTCTCAGTCATCATTTTGCGTTGTTCTTCTGGAAGCTTACCTAAAGAGAATGCGAAAGAATATTTGTCGGAATTACACATGACACCTTCCATATCCAGCATGTCGGTCAATCCCCCAAGATTATTTAAGGCATCAGAGATCTCATTATGCTGTATGGAGAAAGGAAGGAACCAGTTTGATACTGTGTTGAAAAAGGGAAAACTTTTTAGATTTGAGAAAGCCACCATCATAACATCGCCGCCCTCAAGCTGCATTTCTGTCAATTCCTTTAGTTTGTCTCCAATGCCATTTTTATTGAGCAATTCCTCCCATTCAGGATTAACGTCGAGCATTTCCATGTCGGATTCTTCAGAAATATCCTTTAGCTTATGCAGAATTTCGGGACGAAGTTTCATAAGTTCGGGAAGCACTTCATTCTGCATTTTTGCAGAGATTCTTTCAGTGTCGCGAGTGCGTATTATATTCATTATCACTTCTCTCAGCCGTTGATACGTGATAATAGAGTCTTGCCATAGAGATAGGCGGGTCCTTATTTTTGCATCAGTCTTCACACGTTCTGGATTAGCCGCGACTACAATAAGAATTGCAACAAGAGCACGTGCCGATATTTTTTGATTTATGTCGGCCTCATATATATCGATCAGAGCGGTCAATGCATTCCTATCATAAAATGATAAGTTTCCCAGCATAAGGGCAGATATTATCTGGGCTTTATAGCTGAATGGTAAGTCGGAGTTTATGACTTCATCAGAAAGGAGATTATAATCCAGATGTTTCTCTCCAAACATAGTCCAAATAAAATTGAATATGGCGGAAAGTGTATCATCAAATTTTTTCTGGAATACTCTTGCACTGTCGGTGCCGCCAGCAAGCAGATATTCAGGATAAATTTGATGAATTTCATTGATAAGGCTTTTAAGATTCTCCTTGCGAATGTTTATGAAGCGTTTTGTAGATGAATATATATCAGAACTGTCTTTGATTACAGCATCTCGTAATAGCCTGTCGTTTAAAGAATGAAGTTCATCTTTTATACCAGAAAGCACATCATTCCTGCCATTGTCCTGATATCCCTCTATAAGATAATGGATCATATATTTGTAGGTGTCCTCAAGTCGATTGAGGCTGTCAGCGATAGCTGGTTCAGTATTAGAGGAAATCATTTCCCTCATAGTTTTAAAGACTATGTGCAGACTTCCCTTTTCAATGAGAGAGTAGAGCTTTGTATGTATGGAATTATACTTTCCGGATGCCATATTAATAATTATTAAAGACTGAATAAAATTGAGGTATAAGTGGTAGCTCAACCTTATAAAATGTTAAAAAAGATTTTATAAATATTGTTTTTATAAAGTTTCGCGAACATGCCATATACACGCATATACCTATAACAAATGTCGTGCCGAAAAAGTATTGCCATGTAAAAAAACATATAAGTTTTATGAAAAACTATAGATTTATCCGTAATTAGTCGCTATTCTCATGAAAAAAAAGTAACTTTGTAGTCAGAAATTAAAAATAGACAAAATCCCAGTAAACAATGGTAATTCAAAGATGGCAATCTCTCCTTCTATTGGTGGCAGCGGCAGTTATGGGATGTTTCTCATTCTGTTCGTTAGGACAGATTCAGACAGCCGATTTCACTTATAATTTTACGAGTATGGGCTTCTATCAGGAAGGCATACCGACAAACGGAGTCAGCGCACAGATATTCCATACGTGGTATTTGTTTGCGGTGACATTTACAAGCATGTTGCTTCTGTTGATTGACATATTCCTTTTTAAGAACCTTCCACTTCAAAAAAAGGTGTGTCTCGTATCGCTGTTGTTCATAATCGCCTCATCTGCAACAGTGGCATATCTCGGTTATCAGAGTTTTCCTGGTGGAGAAATTGGTTGGTCTTCAGCAATTATCTGTCCGTTGATAGCTATTGTAGCAACAATCTCAGCATACGGATTGATGCAGAAAGATCATAATCGTCTTAAGGCGGTAGACCGTATACGGTGATCAAATATAATTAAAAACAATAAACGTTTCGACCACATACGTCATGGCAAAAGAATTAAAAGATCTCACAAAGCGTAGTGAAGATTATTCAAAATGGTATAATGAACTCGTAGTAAAGGCAGATCTTGCCGAGCAAAGTCCGGTAAGAGGGTGTATGGTCATCAAACCTTATGGCTATGCCATCTGGGAAAAGATGCAGCAGACTCTTGATAAGATGTTCAAGGAAACCGGAGTCCAGAATGCCTATTTCCCCTTGCTGATACCCAAATCCTTCCTTTGCCGTGAGGCAGAGCATGTAGAAGGCTTTGCAAAAGAATGTGCGGTAGTAACCCACTACCGATTGAAGAATGCACCGGACGGAAGTGGAGTCATTGTTGATCCGGCGGCAAAGCTTGAGGAAGAATTTATTGTGCGTCCTACTTCAGAGACGATAATCTGGGGAACTTATAAGAATTGGATTCATAGCTACCGTGACCTTCCTCTCCTGATTAACCAATGGGCGAATGTAATGCGTTGGGAGATGCGTACAAGAATGTTCTTGCGCACGTCAGAATTTCTCTGGCAAGAGGGTCATTGTGCTCATGCTACAGCTGAGGAGTCAGAGAAGAGGACAGTGCAGATGATCAATGTATATGCAGAATTTGCAGAGAAATATATGGCAATGCCAGTCATTATTGGGGTCAAGTCTGAGAATGAACGTTTTGCCGGAGCTGTGAATACATATACAATAGAGGCGATGATGCAGGATGGAAAGGCTCTTCAATCAGGCACATCACACAATTTGGGTCAGAATTTTGCTAAGGCATTTGATGTGACCTTTATGAATAAGGAGAACAAGCCAGAATATGTATGGGCAAATTCCTGGGGTGTTTCTACCCGTCTTATGGGAGCCCTCATTATGACCCATTCGGATGATAATGGTCTTGTGCTCCCGCCACATCTTGCGCCGATACAGGTGGTGATTGTGCCGATATATAAGAATAATGATCAGCTTTCGGAGATTTCAAAGGCGGTTGATCCTATTGTCGCAGAGTTGAAGAAACGAGGAATCAGTGTCAAGTATGATGATGCAGATAATCGTCGTCCCGGATTTAAGTTTGCCGACTATGAATTGAAGGGTGTGCCTGTGCGTCTTGCAATCGGAGCCCGTGATCTTGAGAATGGTACAGTGGAAATCATGCGCCGAGACACGCTTGAGAAGGAGACCGTTTCTCTTGATGGTATTGAGGATCGTATAGAAAAAGAGCTTGAAGATATTCAAAATTGTCTGTATAATAGAGCTTTGAAACTTAGAAATGAGCATACCTACGTGGTTGATTCTTATGACGAGTTTAAGGAGAAAATAGAGAATGGCGGCTTCTTCCTTGCTCATTGGGATGGCACTGTGGAGACAGAGGAGAGAATCAAAGAAGAGACAAAAGCTACGATCCGTTGTATTCCTCTTTCAGGAGAAGAGGAGGAGGGAGTCTGCATGGTTACAGGAAAACCCTCGAAAAGACGTGTCATAATTGCGCGAGCATACTAAATCAAAATATGTAAAAAAAGTCTTTTTGTCTTTTTTATAAAGGGCAAAAAGACTTTTTTTATTATTTTTAAAACTTTTGAAGCGTAAGGATTGTTAATAGAATAGAAGGAAGTATATCCTAATGTATTTCTTTTATATGCAACTAACGAGTATCATCATGAATCTAAGGGATAAACTCATTATTTTAAACATAATTGCAACAACTTCAGTGAGTGCTTATTCTGCGCCGTTGAGCGTGGAAGAGTATTGTGCACCAGGGGTTTCAGCACCTTTGGGAATAAAAGCCATAACTCCTCTTGCGGATGGAGAGACTTATGCTGCCATTAGTAATGATGGGCAGTCAATTGAAAAGTACAGCTACAAGACGGGACAGAAGACTGGCGATTTATTCAGTATATCCGGAATAAAAGGGGATCTGAAGATTTCGGATTTCGTGGGTTATGAAATCAGTGACAATGGAAGAAAGATATTGCTATGGAATAATGTCAATAAAATCTATAGGCATAGTTTCACTGCTGATTATTACGTCTACGACACAATGCGCTCGACGCTTGCGAAAGTAAGTGAGAATGGTCCTCAACGAAATGCCACGATGTCGCATGATGGCAGACTTGTGGCATATACACGAGACAATAATGTGTACGTATCCAATATAGATTATAAGACGGATATTGCCGTAACGAAAGATGGAGTGGTAAATCAAGTAATCAATGGCTCTCCGGATTGGGCGTATGAAGAGGAATTCAGTGTCACTAATACGATGCGTTGGAGTTCGGATGACTCAGTGCTTGCATTCATGCGTTTTGATGAGACGAAAGTGCCTACATATACTTTTGATGATTACCGTAGCTATTGTGATAATGATCCTTTGGGAGATCTTTATCCTGAACGCTATAGTTATAAATATCCATTAGCAGGTTTTCCCAATTCTGTTGTCAGTGTACATGCATATAATGTGGATAATCGTGTGACAAAAAAAATGGACTTGCCGATAACAGATACCGACTATGTGCCTTCACTTGAATTTGATGGTAAGGGAGAGCGACTGATGGTCATGCTTTTGAATCATGATCAGAATCATTTGCGTATTTTTAGCGTACATCCCGGCTCTACAGTTGGTAAGCAGATTTATTCAGAAACATCATCAGCATGGCTGAGTCCTTATGCATATCAGATGGTGAATTATGGTCCTACCTCCTTCATAATAGGAAGTGATCGCAGTGGGTTCCGTCATCTTTATGAATATGACTATACCGGCACACAAAAACGACAGCTGACCAAAGGTGATTTCTACGTAACAGATTACTATGGTAAGGATTCTCGTACAGGTATACATTATATGCAGACAACCTCGTTGGGAGCCATCAATCGTAATATTGCATCGGTAGATAGCAAGGGAGTCTTCAAATTGCTTAATAAAGAGGAGGGCACCGCCTCTGCAGTATTCAGTAGGAATTATTCATATTATCTACAGACCTATAGTAGCGCAAATGTCCCTACACAATATAAGCTATTCAATTCACACGGTATAAAACTTGCAGATGTGCAGTTGAATAAGGAATATGCAAATAAGTATTCAGACGTGCCACGTATGGAATTCTTGAAAGTAAAGAATGCTGTTGGAGAAGAGATGGATGCTTATATAATAAAGCCTGTTGGATTTGATTCTTCAAAGAAATATCCTTTGGTGATGAGCCAATATAATGGACCGGAATCACAAGAAGTTAAAAACCAGTGGAAAATGGGATGGCAATTCTATTTTGCCTCTAAGGGTTATGTTGTGGCATGTGTGGACGGAAGAGGCACAGGTTTTCGAGGCAGGTCGTGGAGTGATGCTGTATATAAACAACTTGGTATAGTGGAGACAGAAGATCAGATTGCCGGAGCAAAGTATTTTGCAGGCCTGCCGTATGTGGATTCTTCTCGGATAGCATGCTTTGGTTGGAGCTATGGAGGCTACATGACGCTTATGGAACTTGGTTCAAAGCAATCACCTTTCAAAGCCGGAGTTGCAATGGCTCCCGTGACCGATTGGCGATTCTATGATTCTATTTATACGGAGAGGTATATGCTTACACCCGGACAGAATGCCACTGGTTATAATATGTCATCGGCGTTGTCATATACATCAAATGTCAAAGGGAGACTATTGATTATGTCTGGCACAAGTGATGATAACGTGCATTTTTATAATACTCTGAAATATGCCTCTAAATTAAATTCAGAAGGAGGGATATTCGATATGATGGCTTATGCCGGCTTTGAGCATAGCCTCGGTATGTGCAATGCACGTGTACAGCTTTATCGTAAAGTGCTTGATTTTCTTAATAAGACATTGTAAAATAGGAATATAGTCAAAAGAGCAATCTTATAATCGGTAATTGTAAATTTGATTGCCAATGGATATTGGATTTGTTCTTAATATAGCATAATTGATAAAGATCAAATTGCCGTATGAACGATTTTAATAAAGTAAACAGCATGCAGCTGTATAATTTATGGAAAAATTTGACAGTCGGATTGGTGACTGTCATAGCAATGATGACGTTCTCAAAATTGCTGCCGTTTTATTTCTCACCTGTGATAGCCATTATAGGTGCGGCATTTCTTTATGTCTATCTTTTTGGGACAAAGATGTCGTGGGGGTCATCATGTATGATCATCCCTTACGCAATGATGTATAGTCAGCTTGCCTATGCATTCGTTACTATATTATTAAATGTGCTTTATGCGTGGGGTGTCAAGATGATACCATCTGAAATTATATTTTTTAAAAATCCCTTTATTCCATCGCTGGTGTTTAATCCAGTCACGTTTATAGTATTGGTTATAATGTTGGTTCGTTGGCATTCTCTTCATCTTTGCGTGAATTGTCGCTTAAGGAATGGGGATTCTTTTGAACGAGGAATTCTTGGAAATATCCTGGAATCAGAGGCAAGACTTCAGTTGAAGAATCTTGCTATAATTTTTGGATTATTATCAGTGCTTGTATGGAGTTACTATCTAGTATTCTATGTTAATATCAATATTAATGCAAGAGACTGGTATATATTCACCTGGCTTACGATAATCTGCATAATAATGGATGTGCTTTATTTTGTGTCAAGATATTATAATCTGTATCTTGACATGAAGGAGAACAATGAGATTATCACTCCGGAAGAACTTAATGATATGACTGCGAAAACGTATCTTAGGTATTATGTCGTATGTGGCAATAATATTTATGTCGATTCACATGCCATAGATCCAAAGGCTGTATATAAAGAGGTGATAGACACTCCATTCTTTACGAAGCGTTCGATGAATGGTATTACTGCCGACGAGGTTAAACGTACTATAATTAATATGACCGGTTATAGCAACGGTGAGCTTAGGTTTTTCTTCGGTAGGAAATCTGCAGATATGAGTAAGCATAGTATTTTGCGTTATTTCTATTTCCTTGACGGAGATATAGAGGATTATCAGGATATGAATGTGGATGGTGAGTGGATGGATTATGAGAGGATAAAATATTTGTATTCACATAATCCTGGTAAATTGTCAGAGATGTCTGTGGCAGACACTACACGTCTTGCAACAATTATGCTTACCGAGAAGACGTTTGATGAGAATGGCTTCCGAAAATCTAAAATCAGGCTGTATAATCCATCGTTCAATCTATATGATGTAAGAAAATCAAATATAGATTTTCAAGATGACAAATGGATTGAGATTTCAATGTTTAATTCAGACGTCCCATTATTTCGGTTAAAAAGATGGTGGAGAAGATTGACCGGATCTGCCAGAAATAATTCATGGCAATGAAATTGGTGACAATCATCGGACCTACTGCATCTGGAAAGACAAGTAGAGCAGTAGAGATTGCAAAGAAGCTTAAGGGGGAAATCATCAGTGGAGATTCTCGTCAGGTCTATAGGAATATGGATCTCGGTACGGGGAAAGATATTGAAGAGTATGGAGATATACCTTACCATCTTATAGATATATGTAATGCAGGGGAAAAATATAATCTGCATCGCTATTTGAAGGATTTTCAAATAGCGATGCATTCCATACGTCTGAGGGGTAAGAATCCGATTTTATGTGGAGGTACAGGCTTGTATGTTGAATCCGCACTTAGTGGAATAACCATGCCTGATGTGCCTGAGAATAAAGAACTGAGACAACAACTCGCGGACTGTAGTCTTGAGAAACTTACAGATATATTAAGAGGCTATAAGGAATTGCATAATATCACAGATATCGATACGGTGAAACGTGCCATACGGGCAATAGAGATACAGGAATATTATCGGAATAATCCTTATGAGGCATGTGAAGCTGATAGAAGACATGCGAAACCTATAGATTCTGTCATAATAGGTATTGAAATATCTCGAGAAGATAGGCGTAGGCGTATATCGGAGCGACTTGATTCAAGATTGCAGGCAGGTATGATTGATGAAATCAGGAATTTGATAGATATGGGAGTGTCTCCGGATGACTTGATTTATTATGGGCTTGAATATAAGTTTCTCACGTTGCATGTGATAGGTAAGTTGTCGTATGAAGAAATGAGACGGCAGCTTGAGATTGCGATACATCAGTTTGCGAAGCGTCAGATGACGTGGTTTAGGGGAATGGAGAGGAGAGGTTTTACAATAAATTGGCTACCATATAATTTGCCGTCGGAAGAATTCCTATATAGGGTTGAATCTCTTCTGATTGAATAATAGATACGCCTGCATCATTTTAAGGATGCAGGCGTATTTGATATTATGAGGAATAATAATGTTTCAATGAGACTTGATAAAAGTTATCAAGTCTTTCGGGGTAAATTGCTTCCCTTTGAGCAACATTGATGAACGGTAAAGTTTACCGGAGAAGGTCACACAAAGATAGGCTGTGGCATAGAGTATAATTATCGACAGAATGGTCTGCCATATTGGAGAGACTCCGGAAATTGCATTAATTGTGCCGATGGTAGGGGATGTGAATGGGATATAGTTGCAAGCTGTTGCGAATGCTGAATCTCCATTATCAACGGCATACATGCCGATATAGAATGTGCCAAGCAGAATAAATGTGATGACTGTCATGTATGCTTGATTTTCGTTATCCTTGTCAGTGATTGCGCCACATGCAGCGTATAGGGATCCGAATAATATATATCCTCCGACAAAATAAAGAATTATCCAAAGTGTATAGATATATGTCTTGGGATTAGATAGAATTTCCCAAGGGATTGCAAATTGGAAAACCATATAGAATCCGATAATTGCAACCAATATCAGGCTTCCCCATACAATTAATTGCACAAGCCCCAATAGTCCGACAGAAATGATCTTTGCCAGCATCATTGTTTTCCCGTCAACGCAAGTGGATATAATTTCCATTATTCTATTGCACTTCTCTGTCTTTACCTTATTGAATATCATTGCGCCATATATCATGAGGAAAAATGTAAGGCACGTGCCCATCATCATGCCGATTGCCTTTCCGGCAGTCATTTCTTCCGGATCCGGTTGGGTCGGGAGGTCTTTCGCGACATTATTGAAAGAGTCGGCGTCCTTTAATATGAATCCGAATATGATTCCAAATGCTATGATTATTAATGGGACAATGATTGTACTTATCCAGAATCCTTTTGACCTGACATCTGTCAGGAATTCATTTTTTATAATTAGGTTTAATTGCTTCATAGTTGACATTAATAACGTTTAACATGAGGTGTGCGTAAAATTGCTTTTCTCCTGAGAAGGCTGACCGGTGGTGTAGTTTAGGAATATGTCGTTTAGAGAAGGAAGTTTTTCCTCAAAATGCAGAATCTCCCCTTGTATGGATATCGCATTCAGTATATCCGTATTCCTTATACCCGGTTTCTTTATTATAGAATAGGCGTATCCCTTTCTTCCTTTTACAGGAGGAATTGTTTCAACGTTCTCAAGAAGAGAGGAATCCATTAGTAGTGGTATTGAAAGTTGATTCCGGGTAGTCAGTAAGAGCTCGGAAGTGCGATGCTGTTCCTTGATATCAGATATATCTCCTTTCACCAATAACTTACCATGATTAATGAGTGCAATCGAAGAACACATTTCTTCAATTGCCGGCATATTGTGGGACGACAATATTATTGTGGAACCTTTTTCATTTAATCTGGCAATCAGATCACGAAGTAATGCACCATTTATCGGATCAAATCCGCTGAAAGGCTCATCAAGAATCACAAGTTCCGGCTCATGTACGAGAGTGGCAATGATTTGCACCTTCTGTTGGTTGCCTTTCGAGAGTTCCTTTATCTTACGTTTCCCTTGGCCTGTAAGGTTGAATATTTCCATATATTCTCCCATCACATTCCTAAGTCTTGCTTTGTCGCCCCCTTTTAATTGACCGAAATATAATATTTGATCCTCTACCCTCATCTTGTCGTAAAGCCCTCTTTCTTCAGGCATGTATCCGATATTTCGGCTTGCTTCAAGGGAAGCCGGTATGCCGTTTACAAGTACGGATCCGGCATCAGACACAAGGAGATTGTTAATTATGCGTAGAATGGTTGTTTTTCCGGCACCATTGGGACCGAGCAATCCACAAATTTCTCCTTTTGCAACGGATAGACTCACATTATCAAGAGCTTTAGTTGAAGCATAATGCTTCACAAGTCCGTCAATTTGAAGAATTTCCATTATTAAATATATTTATAGTTAACAAACGAATAAATTCTATAAAATCCGAGAATACGTTCAAGTAGGATTATTATCTTTTTGAGGTTCTTATCCCTGAAGCAGGACAAAGAATCCGGTCACCTATATTCTTTGCCAATTCGCTTCGGTATCTCATGAGTTCAGAGATCTGAAGTTGCACCTTTTGTACCTCATTAAGATCACCTTTCCCGGAAATTTCGCGTAGTTCAGACATTAATGCCTTAAATTCAATATCGAGAATCCCGTTTTTCCATACATATATGGCAGTAGGAAGAAGAGAAATTAGTTTATCCTCCTCTTTTTCCACAGGTCTTTCTCTTGAATATATATGGCTAAGTTGGTATGGTTCAGATATAGCCTCAGTAGTTATGCGGCGGACAATGTCATTTTCATGACTTGCCAATACTTTGGATGGATATGATCTTGCAAAATTTACAATCTGCTCTTCAGCCCAAGCATCAACTCTTTCTTCAAGTTTCTGTTCCTCCCGTTGAATCTCGTTGATGGATAGTTCTCTCTCAGCGATTTCTTTATATCCTTCTTTCCTCTTCATATCTTTCTCAATTGATATCTCTTTTTCAAAAGAAGCAAGTTCGTTGCGGAAGCCGGATAAAAGCTCCATTAACAGAGCAAATGTCATATTGTAGTCTGCCACTGAAAAATCAGTATTATCGGCAGCAAGTTCTTCCGCAACATATTCCAATACGGTCATGACACTGCCATTTATTTCATTTTCACAGAAATCAAGGAATCCATATCGGATACAATATACAAGAACTTTCCATTCCAATGGGCGTAGGGGATTACTGTTGATCTCGGGTCTTGGCATTGGAGATCTGTCGGAATGTCTTGTATATCCAATATTCTCCGGATAATTTACATGAGCACTATCCTGAGGTTGAGTTGTATTGCTTTGTGCATAAGAAGTAGTGGATATATTTCGTGGAGAATCTGTAATATGATTTCCCGGAATCTGATTAATGGCATTTAAATTACGTTGGCGTTTTATCTGTTCTACTACAGTGGCTCTTGCCGATGCAGTAGCACTTCCAATAGATTCTTCACTAACTCCCATCAATCGGCTACATTCCTGAATGTATACATCTCGTTTGACCTTATCAGGGATACAGGCTAATGATCCGATCACGCTTCTGATAGCCTCAACTCTTCTCTGCGGATTGTCGCTAGCTTCCGCCATGAGCACCTTAGCCTTGAATTTGATTATATCAGTTTCATTTTTGCTGACGTATTCTCTAAATTCCTCAGGTGTATGTTTTCTGGCAAAAGAATCCGGATCATCCCCGTCGGGAAGAAGCAGCACATTTACGTCGAGATAATGGGATAGAAGCATGTCGATTCCTCGGAATGATGCCTTAATGCCGGCAGCATCCCCATCATATATAAGCGTCACATTTTTTGTGAAACGATGAATTAGGGCAATCTGTCCGTCAGTAAGAGCCGTGCCTGAAGATGCCACTACATTCTTCATGCCGGATTGCCACATACCAATCACGTCAAGATATCCCTCTACGAGATAGCATTTATCTTCCTTTACAATAGAACTTCTGGCTTGATACATGCCGTATAGTTCATTGCTCTTTTTGTATAGTTCAGATTCGGGAGAATTTATATATTTTGCTATTCCTCCTTTGAGGTCGCGACCTCCGAATGCCACTACCTTACCGGATGAATTAAGGATAGGGAATATTACCCTTCCCCGGAAGCGGTCATAGTCATGTCCTTGCTGGCTTGTGCCAATAAGTCCGAGCTTTTTTAGGACATCAATATTAAAGCCCTTCTTACGAGCCGCCTCAAGCATTGCAGTCCCTCTGTCGATTGCATATCCGAGATGGAATTGTCTGATTGCTTCTTGAGTCACCCCTCTACCGTAAAGATAGGAGAGACCAATCTCTTTACCGTCAGGCGTGTTGAGCAGATTATCCTCGAAATAATTCATTGCCCATTCATTTGCAATGAACATCGCCTCTTTTCGGCTTTGAGCTTCTCGTTCCTCATCGGTAAGTTCCCGCTCTTCAACCTTAATGCCATATTTTTTTGCGAGATGCAAGAGGGCGTCATGATAGGAAATCCCCTCTTTCTCCATTATGAAATTTATGGGCGCCCCACCTTTATGACAAGAGAAGCAATAGCAGAAGTTACGGCTTTTATTGACAGAAAAGGATGGTGTCCGTTCGTTATGGAACGGACACAATCCCATATAGTTGCTGCCTCTTCTCGTAAGGTGGACGTAATCGCTTACCACTTCAACGATATCAGCGGTGTCTTTAATTTTCTGGACGGTAGCTTTGTCAATCACTATTTGAAGATTGTGGAGTTTTCTCTGATTCCTTTTTCAAGTTCTTCCGGAGATGTAATGTATAGCGAACCGAGCAATTTCCGAATCTTTTCATCAGTGCTCATTCTTGTTGGCACTAACGGGAGTCGCAATTCATTTTTGATAAGACCTAATGCATGTAGCGTGCATTTCACTCCGGCAGGGTTCCCATCGACAAATAATAGGTTGAATAATTCATTGAATCTCCAGTGTATTGGAAGGGCTTCTTGAAAACGACCTTGTAGGCAAAGCCGCACCATACGTCCGAATTCCATAGGGAATGCATTGCCAATCACGGAAATCACGCCTACTGCACCTAAAGTCATCAAGGGGTATGTGATGCTGTCATCTCCGGAAATCACTTCAAATCTTTTCGGTTTGTTCTTGATAATTTCCTCTATTTGGGCAAAATTCCCAGATGCTTCTTTGATTCCAATAATATTTTCGCAATCACGAGCAAGAGATAGGGTGGTTGCGGCGGTCATATTTACACCAGTTCTTCCCGGGACGTTGTATAGCACGACAGGCAGAGGAGATGCATCAGCCACAGCTTTGTAGTGCTGATATAATCCTTCTTGAGAAGGCTTGTTGTAATATGGAACTACGGAAAGGATTGCGGAAAATCCGGAGAAGTCAGAAGTCTTTAGTTCGTTGACAACAGCTTGGGTACTATTCCCTCCCACTCCTAAAATCAAGGGGATTCTGCCGGCATTTTTCTCAATAATCACTTTGCGAATCTCGGCTTTCTCATCCGGGAACAAAGTGGGAGTTTCGCCAGTCGTGCCAAGCACGACAATATAGTCGGCATTTCCGGATACAACATACTCCACCATTCTACGGAGTGCATCAAAATCAACGGATTTGTCGCTATTGAAGGGTGTCACAAGGGCGACACCAAGACCTTTTAATTGTAAATCAGCCATAAGTTGGTTCAATTATTAATGCAAAGTTAATAAAAAATGTAAAGAAATAGATAAGAATTGCTATACAATTTAACAAAATTGTGTGACTTTATAACCTTTGTATATTTTTATAGTGAATTATCTTTGACAGATGTGATAAAATTTGAATATTTTACGTTTTATCAATAGAGACATTTTGTAGTAGGGTATTTATCGTCATAATTGAGTTTGATAAGAATCCTGACGAGGGATGTCGCGATAGTATTACAGGATAACAATAATTAAAATTACTAATAATTTATGATACCAAAGTCAACGGTTAAAGAGGGTCTTGTCAAATTTCGAGATGAGATAGTTTCATACTTTAATGTAGCAGAAGACTTGGAACCTCAACTTGATATAGAACAGAGCATTAGGTCAGGGGTTAGTTTTAAGGGAAGTCAATTGCTCGTATTGATATTTGCAATATTCATAGCCTCGCTCGGACTTAACACAGATAGTATTCCTGTGATAATAGGAGCGATGCTTATTTCACCATTGATGGGTCCGATAATTGGTATGGGTCTTGCAATTGGCATAGAGGATTTCTCTTTATTGAAAAGAAGTCTGAAGAATATTGTCATGGCAATCATCGGTTCGTTGTTGGCATCCGCAATATATTTTATGATTTCTCCGCAGTATGAAGGTTCAAGTCAACTGCTTGCGAGGACGTCGCCATCCATATATGACGTTTTTGTTGCGTTGTTCGGTGGCGCGGCAGGAATTGTAAGCATAGCTTGCAAGAACAAGGGTCAGGTAATGCCGGGCGTTGCGATAGCCACATCATTGATGCCTCCTTTGTGTACTGCCGGATATGGTATTGCAACATTGCAATCACATTTCTTCTTTGGTGCGCTTTATCTATTCTTCACAAATATGATATTCATATTGTTTGCATCTCTTATCGGGGTGAAATTGATGAACTTTAAAAAAGTGGTTTATCAAGATACTCGGAGAAGTCATAGAGTGCAGATGATTGTCTATTCAGTTGTGTTTGTCACCATAGGCTTCAGCTGCTATCTCACCTATGAAATGATCAGAAAGAATATATTCATGACGGAAGCGACTTCGTTTGTGGAGAATGAGATGGTATTTCCTAATACGCAGGTTCTTAATCAAAAAATATATATGAACGGCAATCAACGCCATATTGATGTGACACTAATTGGTCAGGCTCTTCCTAAGGATTCATTGCAGCTTGCAATGATGACAAAACTTGATAGCGTGGGTCTTGGTGGCACGATATTGAATATAAAGCAAGGCTTTTCGATTAGTGAGAACAGAGGGAGGAGTGATGAGGAAAATTTCGGGCAATTTTATTCAGTAATGCAAAAGGAAGTTGCAGATCGCCAGGAAAAGATTGACTCTCTGAAGGATTTGCTAAAGGATTATAGCTATTTCAATAGGGAACTTACTATGATAGCTCCAGAAGTTAAGGCATTGTTCCCATCAATTAAGGATATCGCAATGAGCAGGATGGTCGCGACTTCATTGACTAATTCGCAGGCAGATACAATAAATATGGTTTTTGTGAATGCACCGAAAGGTATGTCTGCCGGTGATAAGGAAAAGCTAATTTCTTATGTGAAGATAAGATTGAAGGAAAATAAGGTTCATCTCACACTCAATCCATCGGATTTTCCATGGCCTTCGGTATCTTCGGTTAAGAAATGATAAGGTTGTAATCTTCTGATTTTTTATGGGATTTCATCGTAAGTAAATAAATATTTGTTTTTTTCATTGTGTTATGCTAATTTTGCACTAAGAATAAGGAATATCGCGAATTTTGGGATTTCAGATTGTAATAAGATTTGTTTCCTGAGTATTTACGATTCATAATAATAGGTTTTCCAAAATTTTATGAAGACTAATGTAGCTGTGTTCTTTGGCGGCAGATCCGTGGAGCACGAAATCTCGGTCATATCAGCCTTGCAGGCTATAAATGCGTTTGATCGGTCAAAATACAATATAATACCGGTATATATATCAAAACAGGGACGTTGGTATACAGGTCCACTTACGCTTGACATCCGGAATTACAAAGACATGAAGCATCTTACAGAGAATTCGGAAGAGGTGTACATGCGTCCGGAATACGGCGATTTTAATCTTTATCGTTCAAATCCAAGCGGAGGCCTATTTTCAAAGAAAAATCCGGTTTATGAAGAACTTCATGTGGCAATACCTGTGCTTCACGGCTCCCATGGAGAGGATGGCATGTTTGAAGGTCTTCTTGAGACAATTGGCATACCGTTTGCCGGATGCGATACCTTGTCGAGTGCCAATGGCATGGATAAGATTACGATGAAGATGATACTTTCAGCCGAAGGTATCCCGGTGGTTGATTATGTCTGGTTTACTGATAAGGAATGGCTCTCCAATAAGGAAGCCATTATGGATAAGATAGAGGCTAAACTTGGCTATCCCGTTATAGTCAAGCCAGCAAATCTCGGTTCCAGTGTCGGTATAGGGAAAGCTTCTGACCGCAGAAGTCTTATGGAAAAGATAGACAATGCAGAAAAGTTTTCCCGTCGTATAATCGTGGAGCACATGGTTAAGGATATGATGGAAATCAACTGTTCCGTACTCGGGGATTGTGATGACTATCAGACAAGTGTGTGTGAGGAACCGATATCTAAAGGCGATTTCTTGTCATACGAAGAGAAATACGGAGGCGGTTCAAAAGCGGGGATGCAGTCAAGTGAGAAGCGTATTCCGGCAGATATCCCTGAAACGATGAGCGATGAGATCAGAAAAATGGCAGGAGAAACGTTCCGCGTATTATCGTGTCACGGAGTTAGTAGGGTAGACGTGATGGTGGATCGATCTGATAATAAAATCTATGTAAATGAAATCAACACGATACCTGGAAGTCTTTCCTTCTATCTGTGGGAAGAGACAGGCATCACATTTATGCAACTTATGGATAAATTGGTGGAATTAGCTTTGCGTAGAAAACGTGAGACAGATCGCAAGACGTTTACGTATGATGCCAATATTTTTGCCATGGGGGGTGGCGTAAAAGGTGGTGTCAAAGGAGCGAAGGGTAGTAAATTCGGACATCGTTGAATACGTTAAAATCGGTGAGATAGAGTAAAACCCGGAAAAAAGTTCAAGAATTAAATAAAAGTCTTTCCAATAACAATACTCAATATAATGAGCAAAAAATTCAAAGAATACAGCAAGCAGCTCAACCTCTCGGAAGTAAATAAGGAGATGTTGCAGATCTGGGATGAACATTCTCTTTTTGAAGCATCAATGAAAGAGAGGGAAGGTTGTCCTACATTTGTGTTTTACGAAGGTCCTCCGTCTGCAAACGGAATGCCAGGTATTCATCATGTAATGGCTCGCACAATAAAGGATATTGTGTGCCGCTACAAGACGATGAAAGGATTCCATGTTAAGCGTAAGGCTGGCTGGGATACTCATGGCTTGCCGGTGGAACTTGGAGTAGAGAAAAGCCTTGGAATCACTAAAGAGGATATTGGGAAGAAGATTTCCGTAGATGAATACAACGCCGCATGCCGTAGTGAGGTGATGAAGTACACAAAGGAATGGACCGACCTGACTCATAAGATGGGCTACTGGGTAGATCTTGAGAATCCTTATATAACCTACGACAATAAATATATAGAAAGTGTATGGTGGCTACTTCGTCAGCTATATGACAAGGGCTATTTGTTTAAAGGCTACACAATACAACCTTATTCACCGGCAGCGGGTACCGGGCTTAGTTCACATGAGCTTAATCAACCCGGATGCTATCGTGATGTAAAAGACACCACGGCTACAGTATTGTTTAAGATTAAGGATGCAAAGCCGGAGATGGAGGGATGGGGCACACCTTGCTTTATGGCATGGACTACCACGCCATGGACATTGCCATCCAACACGGCATTGTGTGTGGGTCCGTCGATAGATTATGTTGCAGTGCGTACCTACAATCCCTATACAGCAGATAAACTGACAGTAGTGCTTGCCGAATCTCTTTTGAAAGCATATTTTAAGCCGGAAGGTGAGAAATTGGATCTGGAGGCGTATAATGCAGGCGACAAGATTTTGCCATATAAAGTGGTCGGGAAATGGAGAGGTCCGGAACTTGTGGGTATGCATTATGAGCAACTTATGCCTTGGGTGAGACCTGTGGAGCGAATTGATGACAGGAGTGCAGAGTATGTTAAAAATTATGCATCTTCACATCCTGAAAATGTCTTCAGTTATGGCAATGACCGTTTCGTTGAAATCGCAGATGAGGCATTCCGAGTGATTTCAGGAGATTATGTCACTACAGAGGATGGTACCGGTATTGTTCATATTGCGCCAACATTTGGTGCGGATGACGCCAAAGTTGCGAAAGCAGCCGGTATTCCGCCACTGTTTATGATAAATCAGAAAGGAGAGACACGTCCGATGGTAGATTTCACGGGTAAATATTATACCGTTGATGAGCTTGCCCCTGTATTTGTGGAAAAGTGCGTTAATTTGGAAGAATATTCCCGTCATGCAGGCGACTATGTGAAGAATGCCTACGATCCAAAATTTAATCCTGGAGGGAAATATGACGAGGCATCTGCAATGAAGAGTGAGGATCTCAACATAGTTCTCTGTATGGAGATGAAGAAATCCGGAGAGGCTTTCAAGATAGAGAAGCATACGCACAACTATCCGCATTGTTGGCGTACAGATAAGCCGGTGCTTTATTATCCACTTGACAGCTGGTTTATCCGTACCACTGCAGCTCGCGAGCGTCTCATTGAACTGAATGAAAGAATCAAATGGAAACCGGCTTCTACGGGAAGCGGACGTTTCGGCAAATGGCTTGAAAATCTTCAGGACTGGAATCTTTCTCGTAGCCGTTATTGGGGCACTCCGCTTCCTATCTGGCGTAGTGAAGATGGCAGAGAGGAGATCTGCATAGGCAGCTATGAGGAGCTCTATAATGAGATGGAAAAATCGGTGGCAGCCGGAGTAATGGAGAATAATCCTCTTAAAGATAAAGGTTTTATTCCCGAAGATTACACAAAGGCAAATTATGATAAGATTGATCTTCATCGTCCTTACGTGGATGATATAGTGCTTGTCTCTGCATCCGGCAAACCCATGAAGAGGGAGCTTGATCTTATCGATGTGTGGTTTGATTCAGGTTCAATGCCTTACGCTCAGATTCATTATCCATTTGAGAATAAGGAGATACTTGATAATGGAGAGGTATACCCAGCAGATTTTATTGCAGAGGGAGTGGATCAGACAAGAGGTTGGTTCTTTACACTTCATGCAATAGCCGGTATGGTGTTTGATACCAATTCATTTAAAGCAGTCATTTCTAATGGACTTGTGCTTGACAAGAATGGCAACAAGATGTCAAAACGTCTTGGAAACGCAATTGATCCGTTTAATAATCTTGAACGCTTCGGTAGTGACCCGGTGAGGTGGTATATGATTTCCAACTCTTCTCCTTGGGATAATCTGAAGTATGACGAGGCAGGAGTGGCAGAAGTAAGTCGCAAATTGTTTGCAACGTTATACAATACATATAAATTCTTTGCTCTCTATGCAAATGTAGATGGGTTTACAGGTAGTGAGCCACCAGTTGCAACAGAGAAGCGTCCTGAAATAGACCGTTGGATTCTTTCGTTGCTGAATACTCTTGTTGCAGAGGTAACGGATGCTCTTGATGATTATGAACCAACAAAAGCTGCGAGAGCAATAGAGGAATTTGTCAATGATAATCTCAGCAACTGGTATGTAAGACTAAATCGTAAGCGATTCTGGGCAGGTGAGATGGATGACGATAAACTGTCGGCATACCAGACACTCTATACCTCACTTAAGACGGTTGCGTTACTTATGGCACCATTTGCTCCATTCTATTCTGACCGTCTATATTCAGATCTTGTCGCCCCGGCATCAGAGGGTGAGGGTTATGCTTCAGTCCACACTACATTCTTCCCGGAAAGTGATTCCTCCATGGTGGATTCCGAGCTTGAGGAAAGAATGCGTCTTGCACAGGAAATCACATCTAATGTCTTGGCACTTCGCCGTAAGGTTAACCTTAAGGTGAGACAGCCCCTTCAGACATTGCTTATTCCTGTGATGGATTCTCACCAGCGTGCGGGAGTTGAGGCTCTTGAGGATTTGATTAAATCGGAAGTCAATATAAAAGAGCTTAAGATTGTAGAGAATGAAGAGAGTGGTCTTGTGAAAAGGGTAAAGGCAGACTTCAAGAAGCTTGGTCCAAAATATGGAAAGATTATGAAGCAGCTTGGAAAAGCCATTACAGAACTGTCGCAGAAAGAGATCGCCCGTCTTGAGAGAGAAGGAGAATTAAGATTCACAGATCTTGAAGGAGAGCCGGTTGTCACGTTGTCTGATGTAGAAATTATTCCGGAAGATGTGCCTGGCTGGCTGGTTGCCAATGATGGCAATATCACTGTGGCACTTGACGTCACCGTTACGCCTGAATTGAAAAATGAGGGTATGGCCCGCGAGTTGATTAATCGTATCCAAAATATCCGTAAGGGTAATGACTTTGAGATCACGGACAAGGTGCGTGTTGAGCTTTCCGATGAGGACGAGATAAAAGATGCAGTAAATGCATTCCGCGATTATATTTCCGCTCAGGTTTTGGCAGATGAGATAATCATTGTGCCGTCACTTGACGGGCAAGATTGTGTAGATCTTGAAATTGATGGATTGAAAGCGAAAGCACGCGTAACAAAGAATTAAGGAATTGGTGGCGAATGATAATATGAATGCGACGGCGGTATCCGGAAAGGATATCGCCGCTCGCCGTATCTGGCTTGTTGTGGCGATTAGCATAGCGGTTGTTCTTGCAGACCAGATAATGAAGATATGGGTGAAAACAAATTTCTATCTCGGAGAGGATCTTCCGATAACTAATTGGTTTCACCTCAAATTTATAGAGAACAATGGTATGGCTTTTGGTCTTGAACTATGGAATAAAATAGTTCTGACATTGGGTCGGATTGCAGCAGTAGTCCTGTTTATATGGTTTGTAATCAAGATAAAATATGCGCAGGAACTCCGTTGCGGTTTTTTTGTGGCAGTAGCCTTGATAATAGCAGGTGCAGCAGGCAATATATTTGACTGTGTTTTTTATGGTCGTCTTTTTAATAATCCGATGCCACCTGAAATAGCCGTAGCTTTTCCTGATGGAGGGGGATATGCCCCTTGGTTTGAGGGGAGAGTTGTAGATATGTTTTATTTCCCACTCTTCTCCTTTTATTGGCCGGAGTGGCTACCCGGAGTAGGAGGAAGATATTATGAATTTTTCCAGTACATATTTAATGTTGCTGATGCATCAATCTGTATAGGAGTCGGCTTATTGATATTTTTCTATTCCGGAGATGCCTCAAAAGCATTTTCATTGATAAGCGAGAGTAAGAAAAATACTAAAGAAAATGACAAGGAGAAGTGACAGATGTTATTCGTCTTCATCGGTTGTGCCGGTTATATTGTTGTTGTCCATGGTAATAGCCGGCTGTAGTAATCGTCCGGATAATATTCTTACCGAAAAAGAGATGGTGGCTCTTATGGCAGATATGCAGCTTGCTGAAGCATATACCAATGTCTCCAATCAACAGATGCAGGTATCTGATTACCGTCTGAAGATGGGAAAGTCGGTTTTGGCTGCGCATGGCATAACCCAAGAACAACTTGACACGACACTTGCATGGTATGGAAGAAATCTTGATGATTACTCAGAACTATACGCAAAAGTAGATAAGGAGATTATCAAGAGAAGAAAGCATCTTCTGAATATGTCGGGAGAAGAGGATGGTCTTGATGATGATAATCTTCTTTGGAGATTTGGCAAGAATGGGCAGCTCTCAATGCTTGGTAATACTGATGGATGGATAGTCTCTGTTACAGATCCAGATTTACAAAAGGGTGATCGTTTGCAATGGACAATGCATCTTGATGCTCCTGTTCAAATGAACGGTGTGCTTGGTGTAGAATATTCTGATGGTTCCTCTGAGGCAGGTAGTAGCGTGTTTATAGGCAGGAATAGAGTGGAATTAGTTTGTCAGACAGACACAGGTAAGGATGTGAAACGTATCTATGGCACTTTGCGTATCAAAGATCCTGAAATGCTTCCGGTGTATGCCGACAGTATAAGGCTCGTCCGGCTACCATACGATAGTGTTGAGTATCGTCTTCATCGCAGCAATAAGCATTATGGTATCCCGTCTGTAAGAAAACCTAAGAAAGAAGAGGCAATAACAGATACTCTGACTGTAGCAGAGCCGGTTGTGGAGCAGAAAGCGCCGGAAAAGGGGAATACAGTTATGTGGAATGCTGACAGAAGAAAGATAAGCAATTCAGATCTTGATGAAAGTAAAGTTTCAAGACCGTCAGTCACTCCGCATAAAATTGATGAACGTGTTCGGATAAAGCCGTCCAAACTTCATAAAGATAGGAAATAGAACTATATTTTTTCAACATATTAAAGGAATGAAAGGTAAAACCGTAAAATTTCTTGTCAGAAAATTAATGATAACCGAAGATAAGGGGAAGGATGATTGCCTTCCCCTTATCTTTGTAACAGGAGAACGGGAAGGGGATATTATAAGGAATCTTATATTAACTCCATTTGATAGAGAGAAGGCAGGCTTTGAATATCTATCAGAATTACAGCTGTATAAGATTGTCGATTCCGAAAATTTTAAAATAATTAAAATTTTATATTGAAAATATTTGTTGGAATAAAAGATAATATCTACCTTTGCGGTGTACTAATATACTAATACACTATGTTGAAGATAGAAAATATCACCTACAGCTACAAGCGTAGTAAACAGGCGGTCCTTTCCAATTATTCATTGGAGGTTAAGGACGGCACTATATGCGGATTATTGGGAAAAAACGGCGCAGGGAAATCTACGTTGCTTTATCTTATACTTGGATTATTGAAGCCTCAATCAGGTGAGATCAATTATAATGGATTCCGACCGTTTGATCGTAAAGTGGCATTTCTTAATGATGTATTCATTGTTCCTGAAGAATTTTATTTGCCGAATGTGAAATTATCACAGTTCGTGAAAAGCATGTCGGCATTCTATCCCAAATATTCTCATGCAGATCTTTCACGTCATCTTTCTACGTTTGAAATGACTCCCGATGTTCATCTGGGTCATCTGTCAATGGGACAGAAGAAAAGGGTATTTATGAGTTTTGCATTAGCATGCAACACTTCATTATTGGTTCTTGATGAACCAACTAATGGACTGGATATTCCAGGGAAGCGTCTTTTCCGTAAAGCAGTGTTGGACAGTATGACGGATGATCGCACGATCATAATCTCCACTCATCAGGTGTATGATGTAGAGAAGATACTTGACCATGTGGTGATAACCGATACTAATGGTGTTCTGCTGAATGCCACAATGATGGATATTTCTTCGCGACTTCTATTTGCTTTTACTAATAATAAGGATCGTATTGCAAATGCACTGGTTGCGCTTGATGCTCCCGGCGGTGCAAATATAGTGGAGTTGTCAGATGGATATTCTGAGACTGACGTGAATCTGGAGACATTATTTGAGTTTGTCAGACAGAATCCCACCATAGTCAAGGATTTATTCGGAGGGAGATAGGGGATAATTGTACACAGCCCATTTACTAACAAAATATTATTTAACAAATATTATTTAAGACGATGGATAATGAAATTTATGAGGCAAGAGTTGGAAATGAGTCATTCGTTGAGAATTTCTGGCTGAATGCTAAAAGAGAGATTATAGATAATAGAAAATTCCTGTTGTTGGGTTTGGCATGCATATTGGGATTGTATATTACAACGGGAGCAATAATGGGATATAATGGAGTTGGTTCCGGTTCGTCAGGAGTGGTGATCTTCACGTTCTATATGATGATGTTCGCCTTTGTCGGCGCATCAGTGGCTTTCTCTGATATGAAGACAAAGGAGGAGCGTCTCTACTCATTAATGGTGCCGGCATCAGCATTTTCAAAATACTTGGTAAAATGGCTGTTATCCGTTCCGGTGCTATTCGGGGTATTGGTATTGGCGTTTTATATAGGGGATATTACCCGTATATTAACGTTCTTGATGACGGCGGATAATCCCCATAATTATCCGGATTATCTTCACATAACAAATCCATGGAAAATATATTCTATGTTTGATATAACGCGACCGGCTTTGATTCTTACAGTCCTGTTGTCGGCATATTTCTTGGCACAGGCACCATATTTTTTCGGGGCGATACTATGGCCCAAAAACTCTTTTATCAAAACATTTGCAGCCATGTGGGTAATTCAGACTGTATGTAGTATTCTGTTTGCATTGAGTGTTAAATATTTCCCTTCACTAATGTATCATATAGGAGACTCATTATGGTTTATGGCAACAGTTTTCATACTTTTGACGCTTGCGTTCTACGTGGCAGGATTCTATCTGTACAGACGGCAGCAAGTAGTGTATAAATTAATTTAGATCTCCTGTGTATGGATTTTAATGAAAATAAACCGATATATCTTCAGATTACAGATGGAATAATGGATGATATCATATCGGATGTCTATCCATCAGACGGTAGATTACCATCAGTTAGGGAATATGCTTCGAAAGTAGAGGTTAATGCCAATACTGTCATGAGGTCATACGACTGGCTTCAGCAGCAGAAAATAATATTTAATAGGAGAGGGATTGGTTTTTTTGTACTTCCTGAAGCAAAGAAACGTATAATCGAGATGAGACGTAATATATTTTTCAGAGATGAAGTGGAGTATTTTTTCGGGCGAATAAAGTCTTTCGGATTATCGCCCGATGATATCAAAAGATTATATTCAGACTACATAGCGCGAGTAGACGAGACTCCATAAATTAAACTAAATCTAAAATAAGGAGGCGCCCCCTGTGAAGTGGACGCCTCCTGCCTTTATTAGAATTTATACTGAATTATTTTTTTCGAGTTGGATCACAAGTAAGACCAACGCCGAGTTTCTTGAAAATCTTGTGGTCTACTTCACCAAGCATTACGGTAGAGTGCATTTCACAACCTCTTAGTTCCGGTAGTTTCTCCAATGCCTTACGACAATTTTCGTCATGAGTGCTTAGAACAGATAGAGCCACAAGCACTTCATCAGAATGTAGACGAGGATTCCGGCTCCAAAGATAGTTTGTCTTGGTATGCTGAATCGGCTCTATCATTTCTTGTGGGATAAGTTTCACATTATGATCAATTCCCGCAAGATGCTTTATTGAGTTTAGAATTAGAGCAGAACTCGGACCAAGCAGAGGACTTGTCTCTGCCGTTATTATTGTTCCATCCGATAATTCTATAGCAGAACATGGCAATCCGCTTTCAGCTGCTCTGTCACGAGCTGCTTTGATGGATTTTCTGTAATTGACGTCAATCTTTGCCTGCTTCAATAATAAGGCAATCTTATTCACCTCATCATCGTTGCATTTGCCTTGAGCAAGATTGTTCAATGCTGTAAAATAACGTCTGATAATTTCGTTTTTTGACGCATTGCAGCACACCTGATCATCCTTTATGCAGAATCCGACCATATTAACTCCCATGTCAGTAGGAGATTTATACGGATTCTCCCCATAAATCCCTTCAAAGAGAGCATTTAATACTGGAAAAATTTCAATGTCGCGATTATAATTTATTGCAATTTCTCCGTATGCTTCCAAATGGAACGGATCAATCATATTCACGTCATTAAGGTCGGCAGTTGCCGCTTCGTATGCAATGTTTACGGGGTGCTTTAGAGGAAGACTCCACACTGGGAATGTTTCGAATTTAGCATAACCTGCTTCTATACCCCGTTTATTTTCGTTATACAACTGACTTAGGCATACAGCCATTTTTCCACTTCCTGGTCCCGGAGCAGTGACAATCACCAAAGGTCTTGATGTCACAATATAATCATTATTGCCAAATCCTTCATCAGACGTAATGAGTCCCACATTATTTGGGTAGCCTTCAATTGTGTAGTGATAATATACTGTGATACCCAATCTTTCAAGGCGATTGCGGAATGCATCAGCACTTATCTGGCCGTTGTAGTGGGTGACAACCACAGATCCACAAGAAACCCCCTGTCTTGGAATTCAGTACGCAACCGTAGCACATCCATATCATAAGTGATGCCGAGATCACTCCTGACTTTATTCTTCTCAATGTCAAGAGCACTGATCACTATTACAATCTCAGCCTGATCCTTTAGCTGCCAAAGCATCCTCAGCTTGCTGTCGGGTTGAAATCCGGGAAGCACGCGGCTTGCGTGGTGGTCATCAAACAATTTACCTCCTAATTCGAGATAAAGCTTATTTCCGAACTTAGAAATTCTTTCTTTAATATGTTCGGACTGTATCTTCAGATACTTTTCGTTGTCAAATCCGTATACCATAACGGACTGCAAAATTACAAAAATATTTTCGTAGAAACAAGTTTGTTTTATGTAGTAGTCGAAAAAATAATTTGAAATAATATGATAACAAATTTTTACGAATGTTGCCGATTATGCTAATATATGATAAAATGCCAATAATCATTAAACTAAATTGAGAAGTAGTGGTCAAAGAATCGTAAACATCACAAAAACGAGAATAAACGATTAGAAATATGAACATGAAGAGAATGATTTTGAGTTTGGCAATTCTTATTGCCGCTACTGCATCAGTTTTCGCATCCGGCGATAACACTAAAGTCAACGATAGCTGCAAGAACCGTAAGGAATGCACTCTTTCCAAAAAGGGGAATGGAGAGATGAGAAAGAATCGCAAGGAATGTAGTGCATTCGAAGGATTGAACCTGACTCAGGAACAGAAAACAAAACTTGCAGATTTGCGTAAGGAGTGTACGCCTTCTAAAAAGAAAGGCTGTGACGGAAAGGCATGTAATGATTGCGCTGCATGTAAAGACTGTAAGGATGGAAAGTCCTGCAAAGAATGCACTGCATGTAAAGATTGTAAGGATGGAAAGACCTGTAAAGAATGCAAGGACTGTAAGGCAGGTAATGGTGTATGCAAAAATATGAAGAGAGATAATCTTTCTCGTGAAGAGAAGATGAAACTGAAAGAGGAACGTCGTGCAAGAATTGTGGAGACGCGAAAAAAGTATCTTGAGGGAGTAAAAAATATTCTTACCCCTGAACAGTATAATAAATTTCTGGAGAACAGTTATCTTTCAAAAGCATCAAACCATAAAAATTTTAAGAGTAAAGGTCATGCAAAACGTTATGGCAAGATCCACGATAAGAAACGTGGCCGTAAAAATGTAGCATGATTTAGAAATAAGAAGAAAGACCATAAATCGGATTCCGAGTCTGATTTATGGTCTTTCTCTGTATAATGTCAATAGTATGTGCTTATTTCTTATTGATATCGGTTTCAAGGATATAAACTGAAGTCGGTTTCTTATCAAGAGACACCTCTCCATCACCTTGATAGGTTTTCTGTACGAACATGTGAAGTTTCCGTTCATTCTTCCAAAGTTCGGTATCTAATGAAGGTTCCCATGCCTCTACTCCAAATACTGTTAAATCAGATGTTGTCCAATCACCGTTTGCGCCATTATTTGTGTGAGCCAGGGATACTACGCTCCCTCTCTCAGCATCACGATAAATCACTCCTATAAAATCATTGTCAACTACAACCCGAGGACGGGATATCGGAATCATTTTTGTACCACCGCCCGAAAGTGAGAATGGAGAGGTTCGATTGGATATCTCACGATGTTTCCATTCCTTACCGTCATGCCATATAAGACGATATTGAGGCACGTCAGAATCTTCCGATCTCCAATAGGATACGATGTATGGATTGGAATCGCGGTCAGCCGTCATTGAGGTTTGATTTATAAGTTCGGAATTCTGAGGTATACTACAGGCAAATTCGGAATTGGATAGGGTAATTGGTAAGGAATATGGAGTGTTGTCAGACTTCAGCCAAGTCTTGCCACCATCTTTTGATTTAGCATAACACATGTCATGATTTGTCTCAACCAGCCATGTCTCACGCCATACCCATGACACATGGATCACGTCATTCTCATCAATATATAATTGCCAGTATGGGCTGCGTTGTTCCTCTCCGTCAATAAGAGAATCCTGCACCCGAATCCATTTCTTATCATTCACCACATAACGGTTGATTGCCATGTTGCCACGTCCGGAGGCACCCGAACGGTATACGAACAGTAGATCTCCATTTGATAAGGAATAGAATTCCGGATATGTGACATTATTTTCATCAATTCCTGTCATAGGTGAAATCTCTCCGAGCTCCAGACTGCCGGGCTTAAGACTTTTGGCATAATGAAGAGGATGACCGTGGTGATCAAAAGCAACATGTAGATAGCCTTCTCCATCCGCACCTATGCTTATTATATTATGCCCGTCCTTTACGTTACCTTTATATTGAGTCTTATGTATCGTCCAGTTATCTGAGTTGAGCTTGCGTTTAGCCAAAGTGACGTATCCTTCTGGATCGTAGAAAGCGGTATATTGATTATCTTTATGAGTAACTACAGAATTTGCCCGGAATACGGCCGTATTTACAGATGTGCCACTATAACCCTCTCCGATTTCATAAAGTTTGGTATCTCCTGCCTCAGTGGATATGCCGTCATATCTGATTTCCGGAACGCCATTGATGTCAAAAGAGATTGGAAGCCATAGATGTCGGGAATCAGGGAGATTCTTTGGATTCCAAATATCTGCCATAAAAATCAAAGCACTATCATTTTCAAGGATGTAAGTACCCTGTGCCTTAAATGTTATCTCTGCTTCAGGACCTTTGCATGGATTAGGCATTATATGCCAATCTCCCATAATATTGTCAGCCCACATCATCCTTGCCTCATTAGGAGCCCATCCGGTACATCCTGATGTAATCATCCAATATTTGCCATCTTTTTTAAATATTGTGGGAGCTTCATTGTGCCCACCCGGAAATATACGGATATATTTCCCCGTATGCTTTGTAAAAGATTTGTCGAGTTCAGCAATTTGTAGAGTGAGGTTATCCTCAGAAGAATAGATATGATAAGCCTTGCCATCGTCATCTACAAACAGAGTCATGTCGCGGGCCATCTGTCCACCTTTACAGTCTCTGAAAGTAAACAAGCCGTTTTCAATCTCTTTCCTCCACTCAGGAGTCCACCATTCCATCTTTAGTTTTTCATCATCCGGTTTCAGCGATTTATCAAGATTTATAGGTAGCTTCCCGGCATTGACGCGTCCGCTTCTGATAGGCTTGAATGGACCGAGAGGATTGTCAGCAACAGCTACGGCAGTCTGGGCGGCAGCATATCCTTTCCCTTTAAGTTCATGATGAAACCACATTACATATTTTCCTGTTTTGGGGTTGTAAATCACTTTAGGTCGTTCAATAGTGGAACCACGTTCAACTATTGCTCCGGATTCATCACTTACGCGCATGACAATGCCTTTGTTTTCCCAATTCTTTAAATCCTTGGAAACGTAGCATGCGACACCTTCCTGCGGTGCATTTACACCACGATGTTCGCCATACCAATAGAAAGTTCCGTTTTGATCTTTAAGAATGCCTCCACCATGACAATTTATATGATTGCCGTCGGAATCCTGCCATATTCCACCTTTATCTGGGGCAATCTTGGCACTTCCGATTCCGATAGACAGAATGAGAGACATAAATGAGAGGGATAGTTTTGTTAACATGAGATAAGAGGTTATTAAGAAGTATTAATTTTGTTGATCTGTTCTATTTTGAATGAATTCAGAGGGAGTGATGCCAAATTCCTTCTTGAACACTCTTCTGAAGTAGGATATGCTGTTGAATCCGGTAAGGAATGGAATTTCATTTATAGCCACATTCTCACTTTTGAGAAGCTGCACAGCCCTTGTCAGTTTAATTTTACGGATAAATTCATTTGGAGTCAATCCGGTAATGCCTTTCACTTTTCGGTATAGAGTGGAGTGGCTCATACACATCTTATCAGTAAGGAACGGCATATCCATATCCTCCATCTCAATATTATCTTCCACCACCATTCTTAGTTTTGAGATAAAGTTCCTGTCAAGTATTGAAAGATTATTCTCTTTGACAATCTCTTTATCGGAAACATCTTCTTTCGAAATAGTTACCCCAGCATCAGAAATGGTGTTCTGTCCGGAATTAGGTTCAGAAAGAAGGCGTAGAGCAAGGTTGTGCCGAGCCTTCAATATGTTGTTTATTCGAGATTGAAGTAATTTTATACTGAAAGGTTTTGTAATGTAGGAGTCTGCCCCGGAATTATATCCCTCTTCCTTATCAAGTAGCGAATCTTTTGCGGTGAGAAGAATCACAGGGATATGACTTGTTGCAACATCCGATTTTATAGCATGACATAGTTCGATTCCATCCATGACGGGCATCATTATGTCGCTGATGACAATATCCGGGAAGTTTGCTTTCACAGAATCAAGTCCCTCCTTACCATTGGACGCACATATTACATTATAAGTATCTGCAAATGAACTTGCAATATAATCCTTCACATCTTCATCATCTTCAACAATCAGTATGGTCAGACGTTCAGACTGTATATTTATATCAGGTCTTACGGTTACGTCGGCAGTCTCATTATCTCCGGATATATCCTTATGTATTGCATTCGGATAGTTATTATCAATAAGAAGACTTACGGTGAAAGAGCTTCCTTTGCCTTGTTCGGACGAGACAGAAATCAATCCCTCATGTAGTTCCACAAGGTTCTGAGTTAGAGCAAGTCCTATACCGGTCCCCGCCACTTTTTTATTATGATTTGCTTGATAATATCGTTTGAATATGTGAGGAAGGATTTCCGGAGATATTCCTTCGCCGGTATCAGATACGGTAATATCGATATATCTCAAGCAATTGCGTTCATGTTCGCTTACTGAAAGAGTGATCCCTCCCTTCTTGGTGTATTTCATAGCATTCCCAAGAAGATTATTCAGGATTATATTGATCATTTCCGGGTCGTAATACATATCTTGTTCTTCCGGCATATTGATTGCAATAACAATGTTTACATCCTTATTGCTGTTGAGTTCCTTAAACCGGAGTCCAATTTCCCTGACAAAATTAACAAGATTGCCACGACATACCTCAAGTTTGCGATTTCTGGTCTCTGTTTTCCGGAATTCCAATATCCCGTTTATTAGATTCAGAAGCCGCATTGAGCTTGTGCGTATAGTATGCAATTTCTTACGATGTTCGTCCCTTATGTCAGGATCATTAATAAGATCCTCTATCGGGCCTATTATTAAAGAAAGGGGAGTGCGTAATTCATGAGTAATATTGGTGTAGAATGCCATTCTTTCTTCATTGAGAAGCTGGCTGTTGATTCTGCTCTCCTTTTCTACATCAAGATTCTTCTCAAGATTTAGTTTATACTTATAAAAATAGGTAAACAAACACACTATTATAATGAGCGACAGAAGATATAGCATCTTTGCCCACCATGTCAGATATAATGGGGGTGTTATGGTAATTGTTAATAACTGTGTTGGCTCTGACCATTCTCCTCCATTGATTTTCCGACTGATAATGAATACGTATTTCCCGGGTTTCATATTGCGATATATCGCCTCATATTCCGGATTTAGATTCATCCAAGTCTCATTCACACCTTCCATCCTGTATCTTATCTCAGAATTTAGAGCAACAGATATATCCGGTATATTTAGTTTAATCCTGAACGTATTGAGATTATGTGGTAGCCGTATTTTGTCGGAGACTATAGGTATTGAGATTTCTAAGTCGTTATTGCCATTATCCTTGTCATGAGCTATGATATTGTTGATAATCAACTTATCATTATTCCCCATATTCCCATCCAATCTTTCCGGATTGAACAGTGCTAATCCATTAAGAGAGCCGAACAATACCCATCCTTTGAAAAAAGATGCACTTGACTCAATAAATGCTTTCATATCGGAATTCCCGGCATGGTTGCATATAAATATAGAGTCATTTATGTCGCATGAGAATATTCCCTCCTCTGCCGTCATCCAGATTTTCCGGTCATGGTCTTCGATCAAAGCCTTTATATTTGTGCTTGTGGAATTTGCCGGCATATCGCATTTGATAATCCTATTAAAATTACCATTCTCTATTTTTGCAACACCTTCACGGGTAGCCACCCAGATATTCCCTTTGGAATCCATAAAAAGAGAGTTGACGCTATTTGTCGGTAATCCGTCTTTTTTAAGCAAATGGCATATCGGTCTGTTTTCTTTGTTGAAGACAACAATTCCTTTGCCGAAAGTGGCGATTAAGATGTTGCCGGAATTGTCGTTTAATATAGATGTGATATACTTGTCGGGCAGCACCTCATTAATTTCATAAATCGGATATGCCGACATATTATTATTGATTACGTATACACCATTATGTGTGCCAACTAACAAGCCCCGATCTTTATCTTTGAAAAAACATCTGACTTCCGGATCAATACCATTGATTTTGGTGAAAAGACCATTTTGGGAATCAAATAGATATGCCCCGTCATTACTCGTTCCAAGAAGGATCATTCCATTGTCGATAGCATTAATGGCTCTTATCGGAGTGTTCTGTCCTGTCGATGAGGAGGGAAGTTTATATATTATAGGGAAAAAATTCCCTATTTTTGCAAATTCACGATCACCACCAATCCAGATACCATTTTCAGAGTCATTGGCAAGACTCCAAACAGCCGGGTGTGACAATTTACTGCCTTTCGGTCTGAATATTGAGATCATTCGGAAGAAAGGTGGGGTATTACAGACCACATCAATACCATCACTATAGTATCCGATCCATTTGTTCCCGAACGAATCTTCAAAAATGGATGTTGATGCAGTGGAATATAGATTACCATCCGGATCAAAACCGGATGAGGGAGTCAGATTCTTAAAGGTATAAATTCCTCTCTTTTGATCATCTCTTGAGAGTATGCTTACACCTCCTTTAGAAGTGGCAATCCACAGGTCACCATTTTTCATGAGAGATATAGCTTTTACTTGTCCCGGCAATAGCGAATCAGGAGAATCATTGTGAAATATGGATGTGAATTTCTTATTTGTCGGATTAAAACGAGACAGACCATTTTCAGTCCCTAACCACACCATACCGTCATTATCTATACAAATGGAATAAACAGTATTACCGGATATGGATTCGGGATTATTCGCATCATGCATGAAATTCTCAAAATTCATAGACTTGAGATCTAAAGATGAGAATCCGGTGTTTTCATGTCCTATATATAATTTACCATCGTCACTCTCCATTGAACACCATACAGGAAGTGGAAAATTCTTAGGAATACTTCTGAATATACGTTCGACATTGCCGGTAGCCGGATCCAGCTTTTCCGGAGGCATGTGGTAGTGAGTGATCCATATCTTGTTGTCGGAAGATATGGATAATCCTGTCACATCAGAAGTGAGTATTTCTCCCTTGAATTCGGAAATCTTATCAGTAGAATAATCATAAATGCAGATTCCGTTATATCGTGTGCCAATCCATAGCTTGTCGGGATTTATGGGATCTTTTACCACACAATTAAGTTCATTACTTGAAAGTCCGGAATTCTCTTTTGTAAAACGTGAGAAAGCTGTCCCATCAAACCGATTCAATCCATTTCCGGTCACTACCCATACAAAACCATGTCCATCCTGACCAATCCCTCTGACGTAATTACTGTTTAGTCCGTTAGAATGATCCAAATGATGGATGTATGGTTGCTCACTTCTGGAATGAGGTGCCAGCCATAAAGATAATAGTAAGATTAGATATAAAGTATATTGTCTCATTTTTTCAGGATTTCGAGAAGTATAGACAACTTCAAAAGCTAATTAATCAAAAGATATTGATAATACCTTTACAAAATTATGAATAAATTCGGAGAGAATGTATAACATATCGTTCAGAAATGTTTCTTATCTGTCAAAATTCATGGGAGAATAGTCCGGATTATTCAAAAAAGGGGTGTAATACGTATTATTGAAATATATTTGCGTTATTTTGACATATAAATGAATTGAAGAGTCAACTCGATACATTAATTTTGTAAAACAATAACATCATGAAGCATATATGAATATGAACAACAGATTAAAATCTATACCATTTGTCGTGGGGACACTGGTAATGTCATTCGGTGTGAGTGGTGCTCCGAAGCAGTCGGATCCGTTGAAAGAAGCATCGGAAGTACGCTTGATCATATCAAAGGTGAATAATTACTGGCAGTCTAATAATAAGGCTGAGGTTAATCCATTTTGGCATCATGCCGCTTATCATACCGGGAATATGGAGGCTTATCGTCTTACAGGTAATGAGGATTGGCTTGATTATTCGCAGCGATGGGCTGAGCATAATGAGTGGAAAGGCGCGAAGAGCAATGACCGCAGTAAGTGGAAGTATAATTATGGAGAGACGGATGAGCACGTGCTTTTCGGCGATTGGCAGATATGTTTCCAGACATACGCCGACCTCTACAACATCCTTCCCGATGATCGCCGCATAAGTCGTGCGCGTGAGGTTATGGAATATGAGATGTCGACACCTGCTAATGATTACTGGTGGTGGGCTGATGGACTTTATATGGTTATGCCCGTAATGACAAAGCTGTATAAGATCACCGGGAATAACAGATACCTTGACAAACTATATGAGTATATCACATTCTCAGATAGCATCATGTTTGATCCGGAGGAGAATCTGTATTACAGAGATGCAAAATACACTTATCCCAAACATAAGAGTGCGAATGGCAAGAAAGATTTTTGGGCACGTGGTGACGGATGGGTTCTTGCCGGACTTGCGAAAGTGCTACAGGATTTACCCACGGAATATAAACACCGAGACTTTTTTGAGCGTCGCTATAAGGATATGGCTTCAGCAGTGGTGGCTTGTCAGCAACCGGAAGGGTATTGGAGTCGGTCAATGTATGACGAGGCACATGCACCCGGCCCGGAGACTTCAGGCACAGCATTCTTTACTTACGGATTGCTTTGGGGTATCAATAATGGTTATCTTACGGATACTAAATATAAGGAGTCTGCTCAGAAGGGCTGGAATTACCTGAAGAATAAGGCACTTCAGAAGGATGGTCGTGTAGGTTATGTGCAACCTATAGGAGAGAAGGCGATACCGGGTCAGGTGGTGGATGCAAAATCTACGGCAGATTTTGGAGTCGGAGCATTCCTGCTTGCCGCTTGTGAGTATGTAAGGATGCTTGAGTCTGCGAATAATTCAGATAGGGCTTATTGGTTAGATCTATTGAATAAGATAGCATATCCGGTTCTTAGCAATATGTCGAAAGGGGAACTTCAGAAGAATATGCAGGTTGAGGTAAGTCCTAATTGGGATGGACGTAATAAGAAAGTCACATATATGGAGACGTTCGGACGCCTTATGGCGGGTATCGCACCATGGCTTGCTCTTCCCGATGATGACACGGCTGAGGGTAAGAAAAGGAAGGAGCTTCGCGACATGGCACTTGCATCCTACCGTAATGCAGTAGATCCGTCAAGTCCGGATTGCCTTTTGTGGCAGGGGAGGGTCAGGCTCTCGTGGATGCCGCTTACGTGGCAGAGAGTTTTCTGAGAGGATATGATGCCCTCTGGATGCCTCTTGATGAAGTGACGAAAAAACGGTATATAGATGCATTCTCCAATATGCGCCATATTGATCCACCTTACACGAACTGGGTTCTTTTTTCATCCACAATAGAGAGTTTTCTTGCAAAAGCCGGAGCATATTGCGATGACTATCGGGTGAACTCTGCAATACGCAAAGTCAATGAATGGTATGTCGGTGATGGCTGGTATGCCGACGGACCATCTTTTGCCTACGACTATTATAGCAGCTACGTTTTCCATCCGATGCTTTTAGAGACTCTTCAGGCGATGAAGGATGCCGGAAAATATACACGCATCCATTATGGAAAGTATTATGATAAGGCTTTGAAAAGAGCACAGAAGTTCTCTATTGTACTTGAACGTATGATTTCTCCGGAAGGTACGTTCCCTGTGTTCGGACGTTCCATTCCATACAGGATGGCGACTCTTCAGCCGCTTGCATTAATGGCATGGTATGAGAAACTTCCGTCAGGACTTACCAACGGTCAGGTGCGTTCAGCGTTGACAGCGGTTATGAAGCGTATGTTTGACGGAAGAGAGAACTTTAATGATGGCGGGTTCCTAACTATTGGGTTTGCGGGCAGACAGCCGAATATTGCTGACTGGTATACCAATAACGGCTCCTTATACATGACCTCTTTGTCGTTCCTCCCTCTCGGACTGCCCGCCACACATCCTTTCTGGACAGATGCTCCACAGGATTGGACAAACAGAAAGGCATGGGGAGGGAAACCCTTCCCGAAAGACCATCATTGGGATGATGGAAATAATATCAAAGACCTATTCTGACGTTTATATTTCTCATATTTTTACGAAGAAATAAAAGAATAAAAAGAAATTTTTGGTTCTTATAAATTTAAACTATCCGGTAAAAATTAATTTCTTTTATTTCTTTGAATTCTTCGTGAACATCAATTCTTAGTAAGGAGAGCGCGGAGCTTTTGCTGTATTTTATGGCAGAAGTTCCGCGCTCTCTGCGTTATAGTGGGTTAATATTTACATAATATTTGTAATTATTAACTATAATTTAACACAAATTAACAATCGGGGGGGGTAAAACGAGATTTTTATACTAATTTTGATTTCTAAATGACTAATATCAATAAATTTTGTTGATGTGGTATTAAATTTCTATTGGATTTAAGATTGATGTGAACATATCTGAAGGGGTAGACTTTCTATATTTTCGCTTTCATACTTACCATTTACCAGACTCAATAACCACTACTTCGGTTATAGTTGATGCCTTAAAGGCATCAACTATAACACCGGAAAATTCATTGAAGCGGATCGAAATATTGTCATTTTATTTAATTGAGGTTTAGAAAACTTCATTATCAAGGAAAAACTAATCAAATATAATGAAACCGATTTATGAGGAGAACAATTCTACAACGAAGGGTAGTGGCTGTCACAGTCTGTATAGTGGCAGCTTTCACTGCTCTCACGGTGCAGGGTGCTAACCTTGTGGTCCGTAACTTCAGGTCGCTCCCGACCGACCAGACGGCAATCAACCGGGAGACCATGAAGAGGGATCAGAACGGGAAGACCGCTGCGCTCGTGAAGATCTACACGCCGCTTGATATAGAGCAGACCTATATCAGCAACGGAGTCATGGGCGTGGTGGCGCGCGTCAACAAGCCGGGTCAGATATGGCTCTACATTCCGGCTCGCTCGCAATCAATCGAGATCACCAACCAGAAGTATTCCCCACTCCGCTATTACTTTGACGAGGAGATAACGGCAGGCAAGACCTACTCCATGGAACTGACCGTGGAGGGTAAGGAGGTTACGCTCTCCGCCAGCGTCCGTCAGGCACCTATATGGGTTGACGGGGATTCCGTCGGTGTCAGCCCGCTCAACATCTATCTCTCCTACGGGGAGCATGCCGTGAAGGCGGAGCAGGGCTCGATGCTCTATGACGGCAATGTCATGATCACTCCGGAGACCCAGGCACGTATAGAGCTTCCGATGGAGGATGAGAACCTGAAGTATTCCGACGTGACTGTCCGTGTGCCCGATAATGCCGGAATCTATTTTGAGGGCAGACGTGTTGGCATAGGGGAATGGCGACCCCGTCTTAGGGAGGGGAAGTATACCGTAGAATTTAAGAAGCCTAATTTTGAGGATGCGGTTAAGACATTCAGTGTGATAGCCGGGGTTCCAGTAATGCTTGATGTGCCGCCTCTTGTATCGTACAAGGGTCATCTCTCAGTTGCGGTGTTCCCGAACACGGGAGTCAGGATCTATGACGGAGACACCATCGTTGCGGAGCATAACCTGTCGAAGACCCTGAAGGTTGGCGACTACAGCTATACATTCCGTAAGAAGGGTTATCATCCGTATACAGGTACGTTCAAGGTGGAGCGGAATCAGGAGACGCTTGACACTGTCACCCTGCAGCGCGTGCAGTATGTAAGGAGCAATGCGATGTATGCCGGTATCGGCTTCACCTACGGGACAATCTATGGCGTGAGCGCGCACGTCGGCGGAGTGTTCCATAACGTGAATCTTGAATTGGGTTATACCCTCGGACTCGGCAAGAGCGATGAGGTCTACTGGTTTGAGAAGCCGAAGCCGGGACTCTACGATGACAAGTGCACCTACACGATGGATGAGATAGAGGTGAAGGCAGGCTATCAGTTCAGTTTCGTCCAGCGAGTCGGACTAACCCCGCAGGTGGGCTATCTCGGTCAGCGTCTTCGCGGCGGTGTCCACGGGAACGGTGCGATGTGCCACAACGTCTCTGTCGGGGCACGCCTTGTATTCAATCCCATCCCCAACGTGGGCGTCTACATCAATCCGGAGTATGCGGTTGCTGTCAAGGAGAACGAGTTGTACAGGGAGATAGCGGAATATGGCGGCTTCAGCAAGGGAGGTTTCTATGTAGGCGCCGGTGTCACATTTAATTTCTGAGAAAGATGAGAACGATAACGAGAATCGTATTATACGCGATGCCGCTGCTCATTGCTGCGGCATGCGACACTACGGAGGAATCCTACTATCCCGGACCGGAGTCAGACATCACGATAAGCGTGGAGCAGAAGGGGGCGATCCTCCTATCGGCAGACGGGACCGCGCAGACTATAGACGTAAAGGCAACTACATATTGGGACGCAACGATAGAGGAGTCGGGCAACACCTTCTCTGTAAAGCAGTCGGTAGAGAAGGGTGACGGCACGGTGACCGTGGAGGGTCAGCCGAACTATAATTCCGGAGTCAAGCAGGGTAAGCTCTATCTTTCCGCCCGCAACATCAACAAGCGGATAGAGGTTGACGTGATGCAGGCGCAGCTGAAGTTCAGTATGGGGAAACAGGATGACATCACCCTTCCGGAGAGGGGTGGGTCGTTCATGCTTGAGTTTGAGAGTACCGTCTCATGGAATTTCGAGGTTTCACGTGGTGATGCGTCATGGCTCACCTGCAATCCGGGTATATCCGGAGAGGGTAAGTGGGACAGGATAACGGTAGACGTTGAGGTTGGTCCGAACTACACTCCTTCGGAGCGTAGCGTCACGCTTCTGCTCCGTCCACAGAACGGGGATCTGATACCGTATCTCGGTACATTGCCCGATTCCTTCACGGTTACGCAGGCGGCGGGCACACCCCCGACGGGAGTGCGTGCCTCGGTTGACAGCGTGAAGTATCATGAGGGTTATCTGACGGTCAATTACGAATCGGTTGCGCCTGTCCAGGAGGTTGGCGTGGAAGTGAAGGTTGCCGGAGGTGAGACGGTGGATCGCTATCCGGCGGAGCGCGTCAATGGTTCCTATCCGTTGTCGGGACCCGTCACGGTGAATGTCACCGGATTGGATGAGGGTGTCCGCTACATGGCAGTTCCATACGTCACGTCTATGGTATCGACTGTAGAGGGTGAGCAGGTAGAATTCACCACGGATGCAGAGATAGTGTATCGGGGTGTGGAGATTGTAAGTTATGATATACGACCGACAGCAAGACAGGTGTTTGTCACGGCAGAGTTGAATTCCGATGTAGACGTTACAGAGGGTGGCATCACGATCTATAATGCGGATGGTAGTCATATAGTGACTTACACAAAACCGATAAATGCGAATGTCACGAGTTTTGAGATAGAGTCGGTTGATTTCATGTCGCCGAAGACGGAATATCTGATAGAGATATTCGTGCGAACTGCTCTTAACGAAGCCGTGACTGACCGGATACCCTTCACGACGGAGGGATTGGTGCCGGATGAGGGGGATAATACTCCGCCGGATGGTCCGAACGCCAACTAAACCTCGTTTAGATCTCACGAAGAATAAAGGTTCACAAAGAAACAAAAGAAATGATATTTGTTTTCAGGAATGAGATAAAAAATTCTTTTACTTCTTTTATTTCTTCGTGAGAAATACAGTAAAAACGAAGAAATATTTATTGGAGATAAAGGTTCACGAAGAAAAAAAAGAAAGGAAAGAAATGATATTTGTTTTCAGGGAATGAGATAAAGAAATTTCTTTTATTTCTTGTGTTTCTTCGTGAGAAATATAGTAAAAACTTTTTTCAAACAAATAAAAATAAACAAAATGAAACGTATTTTTACATTGATTGCCGTACTCGGCATCGTTGTCACTGCCATGGCGCAGCGACCTCTCGTGACACTCTCTCACAATGGAGAACTATCGTTCTTCACCAGTCTATCAGCTTTCACAGAGGCGATAGACTCTGCCCAGAATGGGGATATCATCTATCTCTCGGAGGGTAACTTTGCTGTTACCAATGGCAGTCTAACACTCAAAAAAAGACTAAGCATTGTCGGATGTGGTTATAAGTCACATATTCTTGCGGATATAAGTATATGTTTAAATGAACAGTATCTGATGGACGCACCAATGTTTGATGGGGTTAGATTGCACATGTTGGATTTTTATAATTCATCTCAAAGAGATTATCTTGGCAATGTGGAGATTCGTAAAAGCTGGATACAAACGTTACAAGATCCTAATTGCGGAGGTGTAAATCTTTTTGTAGATAGATGCTATATTGAGAATGTGACAGCTACTTCTGGTGGAAACAATATAACTTATCAGAATTCAAAAATAGGTCTTCTTGATGGTTCCTATGCTGCGTATTATTGCGCAATAATAAATTGTAACATAGGATCGGCATATTGTCCTCCAATGACAGTAACTGGTTCAATAATAGGTTTTTTAAACAATGAATCGTACTCTACTTATAATCATAATCTATTTAATACCTGTATGCCTATTTCTAAAAAATCAAGTAGTAATAGAGTTAAATATTATGAATGTTATTTCGTAGAAGCATCGGAGGATGGTACTACGAATATTTTGGATGATAATTTAGAGTGTACGCTTGATTTGGTAAGTCTTGGTTATTTGGATGAGAATGGTACGCAGGTTGGAGTGTATGGCGGAGATTTTCCATTCTCTGAGACTCCTTCAGTGCCGACGGTGGATTCTGCCAAAAGTTCAGTGGTCTATGATTCGGAAGCTAATCAACTTAAAGTCACTATAAGCGTAGCTCCCAACTGATTTCCCAAACTCATGGGGTGTCTTGTCTGTTAATATGAATTTCGGAGATGCCTCTTAATTTTTTATTCCATGGGAAAATTATATACAACAATAACAGCATTACTCTTAGCAGTAGGAGCGATACATGCCGCGCCACCGTCAGGATATGAATGGTGGTTTGACAATGATATCTCCTCCGTACAGACCGGTTCCATATCCGGGGATAAGGAGGAGTTCACAATTGATGTATCCTCTCTGCCCAAGGGTATGCACCGCTTTAACTGTCGCCTCAGTTCAGAGGATAATGTGTGGGGATCAATCTATACCACCACATTTTATACCGTCTCAAATACTGTGGGCGTTAGCGGGTATGAATGGTGGATAGATAACGGGTATGAGACTAAGACTATCGGTGAAATTTCAGAGGATAATTTGAGTTTCCCCGTTGACCTTTCGGATCTTGTCCCCGGTATGCATCGCTTTAACTGTAGGTTGAATACAGTTGACGGAGAATACGGATCTATCTATAGCAAGTATTTTTATACGGTCTCAAATAAATCCGGAGCCAAAGGTTATGAATATTGGTTTGACAACAGATATTCATCCAAGGTCACGGGGTCTATTTCAGAGAATACGCTTACCTTCCCCGTAGAGATAACCGATCTTGTGCCGGGTATGCATTATTTCAATTGCCGTCTTGAGAATGGTTACGGAGAATGGGGATCTGTTTATCGGAGTGTATTCTTTACTACCGGCAATTATCGGGATGCGGTAGCATACGAATATTGGATTGACAATAATTATAAAGAAAAGGCTTCCGGTGACCTGACAGACGGGGATAATCTCTACACGATTGACGTTACAGGTCTACGCAAGGGTTTGCATCGGTTCAATTATCGAATCCGCACAACTGGCGGTGAATGGGGTTCGGTCTATTCCACCTATTTCTATTGCACTGCACTCGGTTCATTTGCCACAGATTATGAATATTGGCTTGACGATGATTATTCCAATCGCGTAGCAGGGGATTGTCATTCAAATGCAACGTCATTCAATGTTGATTTGTCGGGACTTGACCGTAGAAAGGAGGTTCACTACTTCAATATCCGTATGAGAAATGGAGATGAATGGGGTTCGGTGCATCGAAAACTCATAGTATTACCTAAGGAGACCCGCAAGGCTCCGATAATCGGCTATGCGCACAGTCTCAATGGTAATAATCTTGGATATGTCAAGATTGAGAATGGTCTGACCGACAGTCTGGCGTTTATGGTTGATATCCCGGACAGCATCTTCTCATTGCAGGATAAAAAACTCAAGTTTGACGGTGATGTCGTTTCCGTAGAGGGTGGTGATTCACTTCACTATGCGCTGCAGCTTGATACGGAATTAGGGTTGTCATCTCCTACTCTGTACAGTGTTGAGGTATCGCGGTCATTCTCTGCGACCGCTGTGCCGATAAAGGTCAATTCCTTGCATGAGTTTGAGAAACCGGCGTTCGGCGAGTTTGCCGTTGCTAAGTTCACATCTTCCGGCACGCCCCTATATTTCCGTGCTGACCAAGAAGCTATCCTTCAGATTTATCGTAATGGTGAGAGGGTTGCGCAAGTAGCTGCAAAGGATCTGAAGAGTATGGCAATATTGACTCTTGAAGAGGGGGAATATTTTGCAGTGCTCCGGGATGTGCCGAAGAATGAGGAGAATTCTGCTGATAAGTTTACATTCCATCTGATGAGTACACCTAATATCGTGCCAACGCCTACGATTGAATTTGTGAATGAACGTGTAACTATACGTTGTGCTCGTGAGGATGCGGAGATCTATTACACTCTGAATGATTCTGTTCCAACAGTGGAGAGTTTACGTTATGCCGAACCCTTCCCTCTAAAGCATAATGCCGTGGTGAAAGCAATGGCAAGTGTGCCGAAGTCGGATATTCAACCGTCGGATATCGTCGTTTTGAGAGTTGATTCGTTTACAGTGGCAAATCCGGTTATCCGTATGGATAATCTGGACATTGTGATTGTATCCGATACAATTGAGGGAGTAAAGACACATTATACTCTTGATGGGACCGAACCGACAGTACAGAGTGTGGTATACGAAACACCTTTCCGGCTTGGAGAGGATGCTACGGTGCGGGCTCGTTCGTTCAAGGAGGGTTATAATGCTTCGGAGATTGTGGAATATGTCTATACGCATAGTCTGCATGTAACGAAAGCTCCTATTATCAGTGTCGAGAATGGTATTGTAACCCTTACGGTAGAGACGGAAGGGTCGGAACTCTATTACGGTATAGATAACGATAATCCGGAAGCGATGAGTTTGTATGAGTCGCCGTTTGAGATGAATGTCAACGGTGTCATCTATGCGCAGGCGCGTATGTCGGGTATGTATGATTCGGAGATAGTCTCCTACGAGGTCAACGGCAATAAGGTTCCGACTCCGGTGATAAGGTATCTTGATACGAAGTATGTGAGCATTACATGTGACAATCAGGATGTCGATATCTATTACACGACAGATGAGTCAGCGCCGACAACTGCTTCTACGAAGTATGAGGGTGAGTTTGAGTTTGACAGGAATGGTGTTATCAAGGCGATAGCCGTGGATAATACCGGAAAACTTGATGACTCGAATATCGCTGAATTGGTGATAGACACGAATAAGGTTGCCAATCCGATAATCAGAATAGAGAATCTTGCTGTGGTGATTATTCCGGATCAGCATATTGGAGTGCATACTTACTATACTCTCGACGGTAGTGAGCCAACGGAGTCAAGCGAGGAATATGGCGCACCGTTTATGTTAAGCGGAAATGTAACGGTACGTGCGAGATCATATAAGGAGGGATATACTCCTTCCGGTATAACTGACTTCGGATATTCCCACAATGTATATGTCACCAAGGCACCAGTTATCAGTGTTGAGGATCATACTGTAACTCTTACGGCACAGACGGAAGGGTCGGAACTCTATTATGGCATAGATAATGATGACCCTGCAGCGATGAGACGTTATGAGTCACCGTTTAAGATGAATGTCAACGGTATCATCTATGCGCAGGCACGTATGTCCGGCATGTATGATTCGGAGATAGTCTCCTACGAGATCAATGGCAATAAGCTGCCGCTGCCTAACGTCACTTACGATGAATACTCCAAGCTGGTGGAAATGGAATTCACCTATGCAGACTCAGAGATCTATTACACTACAGATGGCAGCGCACCGACCACTGCTTCGACGAAGTATGAGGAGGCGTTCGAGTTTGACCGCAACGGAGTGATCAAGGCGATAGCCGTCGATCCTTCCGGAAAACTCGATAACTCCAATATCGCAGAATTGGTTATCGACAGCAACACTGTCGATGATCCATTGATCCGAGTGGAGAATATGGCGGTGGTGATTGTTTCCGACCTGCACGCTGGCGTACATACTTACTATACTCTTGATGGCAGCGAGCCGACAGAGACAAGCACCGAGTATGGAGCACCCTTCATGCTGAGCGGCAACACTACCGTTCGCGCACGCTCATACAAGGAGGGGTATAATCCTTCGAGTATAACCGACTTCGGATATGTTCACAGCACATATACAGTAAAGACACCGGTTATCTCTGCTGATGGCAATACTATCAGTATCGCGGCACAGACGGAAGGCTCTTCTATATATTGTGCAGTCAATAATAATGATCCGGTAGCCATGAGTCTGTATGAGTCACCATTCACCATGAGCGAGAATGGTATTATATATGCCCAGGCTCGTAAGACGGGTATGTATGATTCAGAGGTTGTAAGCTATGAGTTGATAGTGCAGAAGACCAAGGCTCCTTACGGACGCTACGATAAGGCTACAAAACTTCTGTCGCTACATAGCGATACGGAGGGTGCGGTGATAAGTTACTCCGACAATGGGGCGAGTGACTGGATTCAATATTCGGAACCTATCCTTATAGAGGGTAACAGGAGAATCTATGCCAAGGCTCTTGCTCCTAATTATCTTGAATCGGATGTGGCTGAGATCGTTGTCAGTGAGTTTAAGTGTCAGGGTGTAGAGATAGTCTACAACGGTCGGTACGTCACTTTGACTACTTCTGAAGAGGGTGCCGAGATACGTTACACGCTTGACGGCGGCGATCCGACTGCCGGGGAGAAGTATACCGGAAGGATCGATGCCGGTGGTCTCTGTACGGTTAAGGCGGTTACCGTTAAGGATAACTACATGAATTCTGACGTGGCAGAGTACGTCGTCAGGGCGTATGGCGATGAGGAACATGCCGAGACGGCGGAAGCCGGTATCCTTTCGGAATGCTACGGATGGGCAGACAGCTCCCTGCTCGCTTCTATCGATAGGTTTAGCGTAGCTGGACCGTTGAATGAGGCTGACTATGCACTATTGAGAGCTATGACGTCGCTGCGTCATCTGGATCTTAAGAATGCCTCCACGCCGATACTTGCTGACAATGCGTTTGCAGGTATGGGATTGGTGAGTGTGAGTCTTCCTTCTGACGTGGCATCCTACGGTGAAAATCTCTTCAGCGGGAATACGATGCTTTGTGCAGTGATATGGAATGCTCCCAAGGCAATCATCAAGTCGGGATTCAGACCGGCAGGTGAGAATCCGAATATCCTCCTTTATCTCAATGACAACGTGGAGAATGACGTGGCTGTATCGGAGAAGATGAATCTGATTGTCAACGGAAATTCGGATGCAGTTACGCTTCATGACCGTTATCCGTTCCATGCACCCTTGAAGTTTGATGCCGCTCATGTTGAGTTTGTGCGCAACTTCTCGAAGGTGACGGAGATTGGCGGCACTTCCGGCTGGGAGACACTGACGCTCCCGTTTGACGTGCAGACCGTTACGGCATCGTCGGGCGAGATCCTGCCCTTTGCCTCTACCGGAAGCGGTGCCTACCGTTACTGGCTCTTTGAGCCATCGGGCACAGGCTGGCAACGCACAGATGCAATCGATGCCTACAAGCCTTATTTGATAGCAATGCCTAATCATCCGTGGTATTATGATGAATACATAATAAACGGAGATGTGACGTTCGAGTCAGATAATGTGACCATTGAGGCTACACCTGAACCGGAGGGCTTTGCCTATAAGGGTAGTACGGAGATGTGGGCAACCTATATGCCGCGTGCAGCATCCAACAGCATATATCTGCTGAATGATGACAGTGAATACGGTTATGCACCGGGCAGTGTGTTCCAGAGCGGAATAAGGGATGCCCGTCCGTTTGAGTGCTATCTGACCTCTGAGAGCGGAGCATTGCGTATGCCGGTGTTCGAGTCGTCTGACGTGGAGGATATCATGGCGGAACTCGGTACCAAGATATGGGTAGAGAATCATGATCTCTTAATAAGAAGCGGTATCAGTCAGCGGATGAGAATCTTCGATACGGTCGGTCAGTTAGTCAGAATAGCCGACGTCACCGCCGGAGAGGTTTGCCGCGTACATGATCTCGCACCGGGCATCTATATCATCGGGCAGATGAAGATCATGGTTAAATAAGCATTTTTAACTACCATCAAGACACGGAGAACAGAGAGTTTTTCAGAATAACTGATAAAACTCAATGTCCTCCGTGTTGTATGTGATGGATAAGGATTGTGGAAACGAAATCTATGAAACAGTATAAATGTCATGAGGATTTTTTTGAAATTATTAGTAGCAATTGCTGCCTTATCCTGCGCGCATGATGCTTCGGCGCAGAGCAGCGAAATCCAGTCAAAACTGATTCAGATAAAGACGGGACCGGAATATATCTATGGAGAGGGTACGGGTGAGACACCGGCGGAGGCGGACAGAAATGCCCTCGCCAACCTGTTGAGCAAGATCGGCACAACAGTGCAAAGCTCATTCTCAATGACGGAGGAGGAGACCTTGACCAATGACGCACTTGATTCCAAGCGAGATGTGAAGTCGGTCATGAACACCTATTCTCAAGCCACGCTCAACAATACGGAGATAGTGAATTACAGGGATGAGAACGGAATGTTCTGCCAGTTGAGATATATGCTTCGCACCGAGTTGGAGAAGATGTTTGAGCACAGGCGCGATAGGGTGGAGGACTATGTGCGCACGGCGTTACGTTCGGAGGAGAAGGGGAGAGTGGATGACGCGCTCCGTTTTCTCAACTGGGCGTATGTGCTGCTTCATTCTCTCCAGTATCCTTCTGACGTTAAGATGAAAGTAGAAGGTGAGGAGCAGCTTCTGGTCAACTGGATCCCAAACCGTATGCGGGATATACTCGGCGAGGTAAAAGTGGAGGTTGCAAATGTGGAGCCGGCACCGGAAAATAGGGTGGACGTGCTGTTTACGTATAAAGGGGAACCGGCTGCAGGGATTGACTTCACCTACTGGAACGGGAAGGTGAACAGTCCGGTCAACGGAGTGAAGGATGGCATGGGTCAACTCTCTTTCCCCGCAGACTATCCGGTGAACGACGTCATGCTCGTGGTGGAGACCTCATACGCGGAGGCAAGCCAAAGCGACAGGGAGCTTGAGAGCATGATCGCCACGTTCAAGCCGCTTGCTTTCCCGGAGGCGAGAAAGGTGATAGGAGTGGAGGGTAAAGCGATAAAGGCAGACAAAGGGGCTGAGAAGAATTTTCAGGCGCAGGTGGAGGCAGGTAAGCGGGAAGGAGTGACGCCTCTTGCCAAGAAAGATGCGAAGGATTATGACGCAATTCTTACGGAGGTGCTGAAGTCAGTCAAGGGGAAAAATTACAAGCCGGATGCATCCCTGTTCACGGAAGAGGGTCTTGACATGTTTAACCGTCTTTTGGGATACGGTAAGGCATCCCTGCTCGGAGAGCCGGATCCCGGTTACTATCCGTTTGGCGAGAGAGTGGTGGCGCGCAGTGTACCGATGAAGTTTTCGTTTGAGAATAACCGACGTAGTTTTGTAGAAGACGTGACCTTCACGTTCAGTCCCGACAAGAGGATAGAGAGCGTGGCGTTCGGACTTGGAGGAGCGGCCCGTAAAGATGTGTTCAGCCAGGGTGTTGGGGCATGGAGCGATTCTGTAAAGATGGTAATCGTGACATTCCTTGAGAATTACAAGACTGCATTCGCATTAAAAAGACTTGACTATATACGCAATATATTTGATGAAAATGCGTATATTATAGTAGGTCATAAATTGCAGAAGATGCAGCGTCTGGATGGCGATGGCGGAGGACTCAGCACGGTGCCGCAGTATGAGTTTGTGCGCAAGAGTAAGGAGGAATATATGTCGCAGCTGGAGAAATGCTTCAAAAGTAATGAGTATGTCAACATAAATTTCTCCGATAACGATATACAGAAGGCAGCCTACGGAGGAGATACTTTCGGCATACAGATCAGACAGGATTATTATTCTGAGCATTACGGAGATCAAGGCTACCTGTTTCTTTTTGTTGATCTAAATGAGGCAGATAAACCGATCATAAAGATCCGTACATGGCAACCGGAACGTAATCCGGATCTCACCCCGATGCTACCTAAGAATAATAGGGATTTCGGTATATATAGCAATTCGATGTTTCAGTGAGACTCCGGATAATGATACTATAAGTATAAAAATATCACAAATTATTATAGATGAATTTAGAAGGTATGAGATTTAGAATGATAATGACGGGGGTCATGGCTATTGCAGCCGTGACCTCTTGTCATGCTGATCCACCGAAAGGTTTCGAGGAGTTCCGCCGCGGTTTGCTTGACAATTTCAATAGTTTCAAGTCGAGGATATTGGAGCATTATAATGATTTCCTTGCCGGAGAATGGCATGAGTATGAGAGCCTTGAGGCAGACATGCGTTATACCCAGCCTAAGCCGGAGAGTATGCCGAGTGCGGTTGAGATAGTGGCGGAAGAGGCAACTGACCAACAGAAGGAAATGTTGTTTTCGCTTGGGTTCTCAAATCCTGATTTTAAGGCGGGTCTTAATCCGGAGGATAGACGCAAGACCCCAGAATCGCTTGAATGGCTTCGCAATGCAGTGGCTCTTTACAAGGCTTCTACGCCGGCGGATAGTGTGAAAACTGATGGGAATGTGGAAAAAGTATCAAGGGGAGATATCATGACATGTGAGGGTCTTGTAGAGGATTATGACGGGGAGATATTTAATTTCTATGGTATGAAGTTTGCTCTGCCCCGTTTTGATTTTTCGATAAGGGACAGCATATCGCAGACAGTGGACTATGCGAACCAATGGACAGAACTAAGCGATGCAGATGTTGCCTCGGAGGTGGCACCTGCGCTTGCGAATCTTCAGAAGGTGTCAGGGCTAAGCGATTATCTTCTGTTTGAGATGATGATGGCATGGCTTGACCAAAAATTCCCACAGGCAAATGATGCGTCGAAGATGTCGGCAGCCCATTATTTGCTTGCCAATATGGGATTCGGTGTGCGTATAGCCATGGATAAGGAGGGCACACCTTTTATGTTGCTTCCGTTTGATGAGCAAGTCTATGGACGCGCATATTTTAAAATGGCAAAGAATTACTATGTATTCTCCATGCCGGGTAAGGAACAGGTTAAGAGCATAGGACTCAGGACCCCTCAACTGCCTAATAATGCTGATCTCGGGAAGAGTCTTAACTTGCGTATGGATGGGTTGACTCTACCTTTCAAGCCGTATCATTATTTCTTCAAGTATGGTAATCTGAAGATAGAGGGGGATATGAACGAAAATGTCATTCCAATGCTTTACCGTTATCCTCAGATGGCAACTGGAGGTTTTGCCGCCTCCATGATCTCTCCGGAAGTAAGGGAAGATGTTGTGCGTCAGATAAAGAGACAGCTTGGAGATATGGACCCGCTGCAGGCTGCAGATAAGCTTCTTGCGATGATACAGTTTGGTTTCCCGTACGCTACGGACGATAATTTCCATGGTTTTGAGAAGCCATATTTCTTTGAGGAGATTCTTTATTATCCTAAGAGCGACTGTGAGGATAGGGCTGTATTCTACAGTTATCTGGTTTGGAATGCCTTTGGCATTGAGACAGATCTGATTGCTTACCCATATCATGAAGCAACAGCAATAAGGGCTGACAATGTATGGGGTGGAGATGCACACTATACTGAAGGGGATAAGAAATTTTACATATCTGACCCTACATTTGTAGGAGCACCGACAGGTCAGTGTATGCCTCAGTTTATGGAAGTGAAACCGACTATTGATCTGCGCTATACGAAAGTAGCAGATATGGATACGATTCAGAGTGAATAAACAGAAATATCGATTTATTCAGCAATAAAAAAGCGAAGTCGAGAGGAATCCCGACTTCGCTTTTTTATTATCATGGGAACTTTATCAGTTGTTCTCAGGACGCAGACCGCGAACGGTAGCACCAGCTTGCCACATCTCGCTTTCGCGTAGAGCTTTCAGTTCTTCCTCAAGACCTTCGCGATAGCCCGGTTTAGAGTTGGAGTCGATTGAATTCTGTGCTTCCTGTCCACAAGCCACACTTGCGTATAGTTTCTCTACGACGGGTTTGATGGCATCATGGAAGGGACCCATCCAATCAAGAGCTCCACGCTGAGCAGTAGTAGAGCAGTTTGCATACATCCAATCCATACCTTTTGCTGCGAAAAGAGGCATGAGGGACTGAGTCAGCTCTTCAACAGTCTCGTTGAATGCCTCGGAAGGGGTGTGTCCATTCTCGCGGAGTACTTCATACTGTGCAAGGAGAAGACCTTGTATGGCACCCATCAGGGAACCACGCTCGCCAGTAAGGTCACTATATGCCTCGCGCTTGAATGTAGTCTCAAAGATATATCCCGAGCCGATACCGATGGCGAGAGCAAGAGTGCGATCAAGAGCCCGTCCTGTATAGTCCTGTTCAATAGCGTAGCTTGAGTTCAGACCACGTCCTTCAAGGAACATTGTACGCAAGGATGTACCAGATCCTTTAGGAGCAACGAGAATCACATCGACATCAGCGGGAGGCACTACGCCTGTACGATCAGGCCATGCGATTGCAAATCCATGGGAGAAATAGAGAGCCTTACCGGGAGTAAGGTGCTTTTTGATAGTAGGCCATACGGAAATAACTGCGGCATCAGAAAGAAGACACATAATGATAGTGCCTTTTGCACATGCTTCTTCAATTGAGAATAGAGTTTCTCCGGGAACCCAACCGTCAGCCACAGCCTTATCGTATGTCTTGCCTGCACGCTGACCTACAATCACGTTGAATCCATTGTCGCGCAGATTCAAACTCTGACCGGGACCTTGCACGCCATATCCGATCACGGCAATTGTTTCATCTTTGAGTATTTCGCGAGCTTTTTCAAGAGGAAATTCTTCGCGAGTGACAACGGTCTCTTCAACGTTGCCAAATTTAAGCTTAGCCATAAACTTTGTTGATTATTTAGATTTGAATGAAATTTATTTATTTTCAAGTTGCTGTCTACGGTTTTCCTGATTCTGCAGGAATTCATCGACATATTCCATAGGAGCTTTGGTGACTGCCACTCTTCCGGAACGAACAAACTGACGCAGACCGAGATGTTTTAGTTTGTCGAATAAAGCTTTTACTTCATCCGTATGTCCGGTCTTCTCAAAAATAGTGTATTCCGGTTGAATCTCCAATACCCGGGCACCATGGGTGCGTATGATATGCTCGATCTCATCCGTTGCGAGAACTGAAGCTGTCGGGACTTTATACAAGGCGACTTCTTGGAAAACGATTTCGTCGTCAGTATGTAGGAAAGCTCGTAATACGTCAATTCTTTTTTCAATCTGTTTCACCACATGTTCCATCATCTCACGTTCGCTCTTGCAAGTGATTGTAAACTTATGAACACCTGGAATTGAACAAGCACTCACTGTCAGACTCTCTATATTGAGACATCTTCTGCTGAAAACCATAGAGATCTGATGAAGCAGGCTGACTTGGTTTTCTGTAAAGACTGTTATTGTGAAAAGTTGTTTTTCCATATCTGTCGTGAGCTTATACGGGTTTGTAATATTCTGTCGGATTAAGGAGTATCTCATCGACACCATGTCCGCCGGGAGTCATAGGAAAGACCATATCAGTCTCGTCAATATTGACATTGAGCAGATATGCGCCATTATGTTCTCTCATCCGGCATACTGCATCTGCAAGGTTGTCTCTATGAGCCACATCTTCTGCTTTTATACCGTATGCTTCTGCTATGGTCTTAAAATCAGGGTTGACCATAGGGGTGGCACTGTATCTACTGTTGAAGAAAAGATGCTGCCATTGGCGCACATTGCCAAGGAAGTTGTTATTGAGCAACACAATCTTCACTCCGACGTTATATTCCATGATCATGCCAAGTTCCTGGATGGTCATCTGTAGTCCTCCATCTCCGACAAACAGTACGACGTCACGGTCAGGTTTTCCAATCTTAGCTCCTATAGCCGCCGGAAGACCGAATCCCATAGTGCCAAGCCCACCGGAAGATATGACGCTTCTCGGAGATTTGAATCCGAAATAGCGGACACCGAACATCTGGTTCTGTCCGACATCAGTCACAAGTATTGCATTGTCGTCAAAAATCTTACTGACAATGGATACCACTTCTCCCATTAGCATTTTCCCATCAGGAGTAGATGCATTTATTTCTCTATCGATGACACGCTCTTCCTCCACTTTTTTATGGCGGCTGAAAGATTCGATCCAATATTTATTTGGAGTAGAGGTATTAATCAACGGGAGAAGCCTTTGCATCACAGAGCGGGCATCTCCATGGAGATGTAAATAGCTTTTGACTGTTTTGTCAAACTCACTGGCATCAATATCAATATGTATTATTTTTGCATCAGGTGCATATTTTGCAGTATCACCGGTGACACGATCATCAAAACGCATGCCTATTGCAATGATTACATCGGCTTTATTGGTATTTATGTTTGGCGCAAGATTTCCGTGCATGCCGAGCATTCCCATATTAAGAGGATGATCGGTAGGGATGGTAGAAAGACCGAGCATTGTGCATCCCACAGGAATCCCTGCTTTTTCTGCGAATTTAACTAATTCGGCTTCAGCTTTAGCTATAGTCACTCCATGTCCGGAGATAATCAAAGGTTTTTCAGCCGAATTTATTATTTCGGCGGCTTTTTTCAATAAGTCGTCTGTCGGCTCCGGATCTGGATTATAACTTCTAATGAAATTACACGTGTCTAAATGATACTCAGCTTTATTTGTCTGGGCATCTTTTGCAATATCAATGACGACAGGTCCCGGACGTCCGGAATTAGCGATATAGAATGCACGAGCTATGGCAGGCGCAATATCCTCCGGGCGCCTGACTAATATAGCCCATTTTGTAACCGGAAGAGTCACGCTGACTACATCGCTTTCCTGAAAAGCATCTCTACCAAGTAAAGATGAGGGCACCTGTCCTGTAATAGCAACAATTGGCGTACTATCCATCAGTGCATCGTTAAGTCCTGTAATCAGATTCATCGCTCCGGGACCAGACGTTGCAAATACGACTCCGGTTTTACCGGTAGCCCGAGCAAACCCTTCGGCAGCATGTATGGCACCTTGCTCATGGCGCGCGAGATAATGGCGTACTTTGTCGCTATAGTCATATAGACGGTCGTATACCGGCATTATTTGCCCTCCCGGATAACCGAATACTTGATCAACACCTTGGTCGATCAAGGATTTTATCAGAATCTCGGCACCTGTAAATTTTTCACTCATAAATGTGTGGATTATTTTATTCAATATTGGAACGAACCCCACCTTTGTCAGCGGAAGTCACAGCTGATGCATAGGCTTTTAATGCGCGACTGCTATATCTGTCGCGTCCTCTCGGACAGAAAGCATCCTTTCCATGAGCTTCCTCTTCCTTACGCCTGATATCAAGCTCTTCGTCGGATAACCTTACGTTTATTGTTCGGTTTGGGATATCTATCTCAATTATGTCGCCATCTCTTACAAGGGCAATATCTCCACCGGCAGCAGCCTCCGGAGATATATGTCCTATTGAAAGACCGGATGTGCCTCCAGAGAAACGACCGTCGGTAATTAATGCACATTCTTTTCCGAGATGCTTGCTTTTTATATAGCTTGTGGGATATAGCATTTCCTGCATTCCGGGACCACCTTTTGGTCCCTCGAATGTGATCACCACGACGTCACCGCTCTTGACTTTGTCATTGAGGATTCCTTCCACGGCTTCTTCTTGACTATGGAAAACTTTGGCGGGACCAGAAAATTTGAAAATACTTTCATCGACACCGGCTGTCTTTACCACACAACCATCTTTTGCAATATTGCCTTTTAAGACAGCGAGTCCGCCATCTTTTACGTAGGCATGATCAAAGTCGCGAATACATCCGTTGGTTCTGTCGCTGTCAAGTTGTTTAAATTGGCAGTCTTGGCTTCCCATTACGGTTGTATGAATATGTCCCGGAGCGGAATGCCATAATAAATCAGCTTCCTCAGAATAGTTTTTACCTTCAATTGCATACTTTTCAATTGCCTCGCCAAGAGTAAGGCCATCAACACGTTTGACCGAAGTGTCGATAAGATCTTTATCAGCCAATTGTTTCATGATGGAAAGTATTCCACCTGCACGGTTGACGTCTTCTATATGATATTTGTTGGTATTTGGTGCGACTTTACATAATACCGGAGACTTACGAGACAGCATGTCAATATCCTCCATTTTGAAATCAGCACCCGCCTCGTTTGCTACCGCAAGAAGATGCAGGACGGTATTAGTGCTACCTCCCATAGCAATATCAAGTGTCATTGCATTGAGCATAGCATTTCGAGTAGCGATGGAGCGAGGAAGTACGCTGTTGTCACCGTCTCTATAATATGCATAGGTGTTTTCTACAATCTGCTTTGCAGCTTTCTTGAAAAGATTGATTCTATTTTTGTGTGTCGCAAGAATAGTACCGTTCCCAGGCAGAGCTAATCCAATTGCTTCATTAAGCGAATTCATTGAATTGGCAGTGAACATGCCGGAACATGATCCACAAGTAGGACATCCCTCTTTTTCAAGATATTCCACCTCTTTGTCGGAAACAGAAGAGTCTGCAGAATCAATCATAATATCAATTAGGTCAAGTTTCTTTCCATTTAAGTCCCCCGCTTCCATAGGACCGCCAGATACAAATATCGTGGGGATATTCAGTCTCATAGCCGCCATGAGCATTCCAGGAGTAACTTTGTCACAATTGCTGATACATACCATGGCATCCGCCTTGTGAGCATTGACCATATATTCCACAGAGTCAGCGATCAGATCGCGAGAAGGAAGGGAATAAAGCATACCGTCGTGCCCCATAGCAATACCATCATCGATTGCGATTGTATTAAATTCAGCAGCGAAACAACCAAGTTTCTCGATTTCGTGTTTTACAATCTGACCGATTTCATGCAGATGTGTGTGTCCCGGGACAAATTGGGTAAATGAATTTACAACCGCAATTATCGGTTTTCCCATTTGCTCCTCTTTCATTCCATTTGCTCTCCATAAGGCTCTTGCCCCTGCCATTCTTCTTCCAAAAGTGCTGGCATAACTTCTTAGCTGATTTACCATAATTAATATACCTGTAGAATTAGGCACGAGAAATGTATGATAAGAATCGTGCCAATCTGTGTTATAATGGAAAATTTTGGCAAATTTATGCAAGTTTTTTGAAAATTGCAAATAGTTCGCCTATTATTTCTACAAAATATACAAATGAAGCGAAAATTTGATTATTTAGTGGAATGTGTGTTTAAAATTAATGTCAGACTGACATGATATCATGTCAGTCTGACTGCAAATGAATAATTATTAAATATTCTAAGAATATTGATTGGGTGTTGTAAATGGAAAGTCAAAAATCAATTATTTACCAAAATATACTCACATTTACATGAGGATAATTCCGGCTTTCTTACAAGTTTCAATCTGTTCGTCCGGCCAAATAGAGGCTTGTACCTCTCCGATATGCGCCTTTTGTAAAAGGAACATACAGAGCCGGCTCTGTCCGATGCCTCCGCCAATGGAAAATGGAAGCTGATGGTTGAGAAGACGTTTGTGGAAGTTTAATTCTGATCGTTCGGGACAACCTCTAAGTTGCAACTGAGTCATAAGAGATTCAGGACTGACCCTTATTCCCATTGAAGATAGTTCAAAAGAGCGTCCGAGGACAGAATCCCATACGAGGATGTCACCGTTAAGTCCTTTGTATCCCTCACCATTGTCGGAGATCCAATCATCATAATCCGGAGCTCGTCCATCATGAGGTTTCCCGTCACCGAGCGGTGCTCCTATACCAATAAGAAAAACGGCACCATATTTTTTTGTAATTTCAGATTCCCGTTGAGTTGGAGTTAAATCAGGATACATCTGTCGAAGATCTTCACTATGAATGAATGTGATCTGTTCAGGCAATCTGGGAGTTATATGAGGAAATCTCTCGAAAACCTTTTTTTCTGTTTCTCTCATAGCCTGGTAAATCTTCCTGACGGTATCTTTTAGATATTCAAGATTGCGATCTTCTTCCCGAATAGTCTTTTCCCAATCCCATTGATCCACATAAAGAGAATGTAGATTATCAAGTTCCTCATCCGCACGAATTGCATTCATATCGGTATAAATACCATATCCCGGAGCAATATCGTATGCGCCTAATTTAGCTCTTTTCCATTTGGCAAGAGAATGCACAACTTCTGCTTTGCGTTCATTAAGTGCCTTTACCGGGAAAGATACAGCACGTTCCACACCGTTAAGGTCATCATTTAATCCGGTACCCGAAAGCACGAATAGTGGTGCGGTGACTCTTCTGAGTCCAAGAGCTTCAGAAAGTTTCTTTTGGAAATCTTTCTTAATCATCTTTATTGCAATCTCGGTAGTTTCGGGAAGCAATTTCAGTTTATAGTTTTGAGGAATAATCAAACTCATATTTTTAATGATTGATATGAATAATTGAAATGAATTGAAGTAATCAATAATGCAAAGTTAATGACATTTTTTTATATAAACAATAAAATCAACAACAAATGTCAATTAAATTTTAATAATAATGGAAATTGGAAAAGTGTCTTCAAGGGATTCCGTTAAAAATCATGCAGTTGATAGAATCATTTGACAGCTTTCCTATTGTTATCCAAAAATGATCCTGTTGATCTCTTCAAGTTCATCATTTGAAAAAGAAACATTATCGACGCATTTTAAAGAATCGGCGAGTTGATTGACTGAGCTGCTGCCAACAATCACGGAAGTCACCCGATCATCTTTTAAAACCCAGGATAATGCCATTTGGGCAAGAGTCTGACCTCGTTCCCCAGCTATTATTTTTAATGCATTCAGTTTATTGATCCATTCTGGAGTGATTTTCTCTTGCTTGAGAAATTTATTTTTAGCAGCTCGTGAATCTTCAGGTATACCATTAATATATCTGTCGGTTAGCATACCCTGTTCCAAAGGAGAGAATGCAGTGAATCCCACTCCGTTCTCCTTGGCTTGAGTAAGTGTGCCCGCTGATTCGACCGTTCTGTCGATCATATTATATCTTCCTTGATATATGAGGCATGGCACGTCATGATTATTAAGATAGGTAAATGCATATTGGGTCGCCTCAAATGGCCATTTTGAAATACCTATATAAAGGGCTTTCCCGCTCCGCACTATGTCTACAAGAGCCTGGAGTGTCTCTCTGACAGGAGTGTCGGGGTCAAAACGATGACTATAGAAGATATCAACATAATCGAGGTTCATTCTTTTAAGGCTTTGATCAAGGGATGCCATTAGATATTTCCTGGATCCACCGATACCATAGGGACCTTTCCACATATCATAGCCTGCCTTAGTGGTTATTATCATCTCATCGCGATATGGACGAAATGACGACTTCATGATTTGCCCGAATGTCTCCTCGGCAGACCCGTAAGGAGGGCCATAATTATTTGCAAGATCAAAGCAGGTTATTCCATGATCAAAAGCATAGTGAAGTATTTTGCGGCAATTTGATAGAGTGTCGACTGCCCCGAAGTTGTGCCATAATCCTAATGAAACTCGAGGTAGTAAAATTCCACTCTCGCCACATCTCATATATGACATGCCGGATTCATATCGGTCTTCAAGAGGGGAATAGATGTTTTCTGTCATGGGAGTATATTGTTTAATATGGTTGTAAACATTGATATGAGATGACTAAATAACGATTACAAAAAAGATAAATTGTTAAATCTATAGAAAAATAAATGTAGGAACAAACATCTAAATGATTGCTGATAGAGTAGAATAAGGGCGATTAACGCAAAAAAAAGATTTTTCATTTTACATGGTATTTTTGCTTAAATAAAATAAAATACATAACTTTGCAACACCGAAATAGAGGAACAGGTTGAAATTTCCTGACAGTCTCGCTACGGTAATAGTCCGACCCTCTTTTAAATCAATCATTAAGATTGCTAATAATAATTTGTTTTTCTTCGAGGATGAGAAAACATATACTGACATCATTAATCAGCATGCTAAGTATCGTCCCGGCTCATTCAGTCGGGACGAATGCATATATATCGGTATCTGCTTCTGATATTCCAGATGGCAGAAAGTCTGTTGATACAGTAAGTTCAGATTTACCGAATATTGAAGTCAAATCATTGAAGAATAAAAAGAGGGTCAGTTCATCAACACCTCAGTATAATCTGGATTCAGAAATTATCAGGCAGACCGGCATCACCGATATATCAGAAGCCATGCGAAGACTCCCTGGAGTGAATCTGCGTGATTATGGAGGAGCCGGCGGATTGAAAACCGTCTCCGTAAGAGGCTTGGGTTCAGAGCATACGGCAGTCATCTATGACGGGGTCTCGTTGAGTGATTGTCAGAGTGGGCAGATAGATCTTTCCAGATATTCCATAGATAATGTGAGATCGTTGTCGTTGTATTCAGGAGATAATGACGATATTTTCTTGCCGGCAAAGGCAGCCGCCTCAGCATCTTCGCTTTATATATCATCGTTTACCTCTACTGATGATGCCGATTTTCACTTAAAGTCTCAAATGAAGATCGGGTCATTCGGTTATTATAATCCATATATAAGGTTGGGTAAGGGTAATGATAATGATAGGGGATTTTCATATTCTGCAAATGCCGAATACATCCATTCTGAGAATGATTATCCATTTATCCTGACAAACGGAGATCTGATTACCCATGAGAAGCGTGAAAACTCACGTATGAATTCATGGCTTGGGGAATTTAACGGGATGTATAGATTTGGGGATTCTTCAAGAATTGTTGGAAAGGTCTATTATTATGACAATTCAAGGGATCTACCAGGTCAGGTGATATATTATGTGAATGGCAGTAATGAACATCTGAGAGACAGAAATTTTTTCGGACAGTTTCAATATAAGGGAAGGTTATCTTCAAAATTTTCATTGGCATCAACTGCAAAATTCAATTGGTCGTCTTCCCGATATACAGACATAGATGGCAAATATCCAGGTGGCATTCTTGATAACTATTATATCCAGCGGGAAACTTATTTTACCGGAGCGTTGCTCTTCACACCATTTTCCGGTTTTTCAATGGATTATTCACTGGATTGGTCATGGAATAACCTGTCAAGCAATCTTAAGACCGATATTCGTCCTTATCGGAATTCCATACTCCAGACGTTGGCAGCCAAATATAAAGTGTGGCGACTGACCGTAATGGCGCGCGCACTGTATTCTTTGTATATCAATAAAGCAAAGGATGGAGATGCAGGTAAAAATAATCGCAGATTGTCGCCATCGGTAATGCTAAGTCTAAAACCAATAGCTGATGTGGGTTGGTATATAAGAACTTCTTATAAGAATATTTTCAGAGTCCCAACATTTAATGAGGCATACTTTGATCATTATGGGAGTATAAATCTTGATCCGGAGATTACAGATCAATTTAATTTCGGGATGACATTTGAATCAAATGCGACATTCCTATCTAATATCACCTTGACGTGTGACGGCTACATTAATCATGTTAAGAATAAGATTGTGGCCGTACCGTATAATATGTTTGTTTGGAGAATGACAAATCTTGGCAAGGTCCGTGTGTTTGGGCTTGATGCTACGATTAGTTCGGAATATGTTGTTACTGACAAGCAATCGTTGATTTTGACGGGCAGTTATTCTTATCAACGTGCACAACCGCGAACAAATCCAAGAAGTTCGGAATGGATGAAGCAGGTAGCTTATATCCCGCTTAATTCTGGATCCGCTTCTCTCTCTTGGCTTAATCCATGGGTGAATGGAGTGATTCACTTTACAGGATGCAGCCCACGATATACGACCAATTCTAATATTCCGGAAACAAAAATTGATGGATATTGTGATTTTGGATTTTCCGTCTCAAGAACATTCATGTTGAAAAACAAGAATAAATTTCGTATCCAGGGAGATTTATTAAATGTATTTAACAGGCAGTATGAGATAGTTGCACGATATCCAATGCCTGGAAGATCATGGAAAATAAGTGTTGAATTTGAAATGTAATGCATTACAATCTAATTTCATATTAACAAAAGTTATTTTAGAGATGAGAAAGAATTTTATTTATCTTGGCATGATTGCCATGATATCAGCATCGTTGACGGGATGTAGCGATGAGCCGAATGATAAAAATCCGATACCGGATTTGCCGACAACCTCAAATGGAGCCTACATCTTGAATCAAGGGAATTACGAGTCAAAAATAGAGGGTTCCCTTAACTTCATCAATTATTCTGTATCAAAGATTTCACGAGATTTATTCCGTACCTACAATAAGCGTAGCCTGGGTGACACCCCTCAATGTGGTATTGCTTATGGCTCAAAGTTGTATTTGGGCGTATATGGGTCAAATACAATTGAAATCATAGACAAAGTGACCTATAAATCACTCCTTCAAATTTCCCTTTCTGATAAAGTCGGTCAGTCTCCGCGTTCTATGGTGGCAAAGGATGGGAAGGTGTATGTGTCGATGTATAATGGGTATGTATGCAGTCTTGATACGTTGACCCAAACAATAGACAAAACGGTAAAAGTAGGTCCTAATCCTGAGATTATCGCAATTTACGATGATAAAATCTTTGTACCCAATTCTGATGGGATGAATCATCCAAATTACGGAAAAACAGCGTCAATCATTCCGTTGGCAACCTTCGGTACGGAGGGAACATCGGAGACATTTGAAGTCCCTCTAAATCCAAAGCAATTCCTTACTAATGGGTCATCTCTTTTTATTCTTGCTTTAGGGAACTACGTCGATATTCCCAATGCTCTTTATAAAGTTGATAGTGACTATAAATGTAAGTTTATTGCTAATGCGACAAAAGCAGCAATAAAGGATAATTTCATCTATATCATAGATGCCCATGGGGAGGAGAGGTAGCCTATTCGCGTTATGATATCAATAGTGAGGAGTTGACGAATTTGGATATTAAAAATATAGATGCACCCTCTGGGTTGGGCGTTGATCCCATCACGGGGAATATATTTATTTCCTCGTATCCTCTTGATAATGGCGATATTAGTTATAGTTTGCCAGGCTATGTCTGCGAATATGATTCCAACGGAGTCTATAAGAATAAATATGATTCCGGGGTAGGAGACACTTGTATTTTCTTTGATTTAGAATGATAGGTATGCATAATCATAATAGTGGCATATTAATTTCATTGTGCATAATTTTATTGTTGTTGTTTCCACAATCATGTGGAAGCAACAACAATAGTTCTTCTTCTGGGAAGAAATTGGCGATGAGGTATGCTGAAAATTTAACAGTTGAAGAGTATGACGGATATGCGGTTGCAAGAATCAGAAATCCGTGGGATACTACAAAATTATTGCGTACTTATGTACTTCTTGATAAAGGAATAGATATTCCTCAAGGTATTAATCCTCAAGATGTCATACGCGTGCCCCTTGAAAAGTCAGTGGTATATTCGGCTGTGCATAATGGTTTGATAAATGAGCTGGGAGCGACAGATGCGGTATCCGGAGTGTGTGATGCTGAGTATATATTTGATGATACATTGAGGAATCGTATAGAGAAAGGCATCATTAAAGATTGTGGTGACAGCATGTCTCCAAACGTTGAAGAAATAATCAGGATAAGTCCGGGAGCAATATTGCTTTCTCCGTTTGAGAATATGCATAGTCATGGAAAATTGGATCATGCAGGGATTCCGATAGTGGAATGTGCTGATTATATGGAAACTTCACCGTTGGGACGAGCTGAATGGATGAAATTTTATGGACGACTATATGGAAAAAAGGAGATTGCTGATTCATTATTTCAGGAGACAGAGCGACAGTATCTCACGCTTAAAGAAATCGCTTCAAAGACAATGGGTAGACCTAAGATATTGATGGATAGGATATATGGGCAAACTTGGAATGTACCTGCCGGGAATAGTACGATGGGACAAATGATAGAGGATGCTGGGGGGAAAAATCCATTTGATTATGCAAAGACATCAGGTAGTCTTCAATTGAGTCCTGAAAAAGTATTATATGAAGCGATGGATGCCGATTATTGGTTAATCCGTTTTGCATACACCCCTTTAACTCTTGCCACGTTGCAGTCAGATCGCGCGATGTATGGTAAATTTAAGGCTTTCAAAAATGGGAATGTCTATGGAAGCGATTCTTCAAAGACAAGAATATTTGAGGATGTGGCCTTTCATCCACAATGGTTGCTCGGAAACTTAATAACCCTTTTCCATCCTGAGCTTACTCTCCCGACTAAATCAAAATCTTATTTTGAAAAAATAAAACTTTGAAGTGATAAGATTCATTATACTCATAGTATCGGTAATACTGTTGTTTGTCTCTAATCTCTTTTTCGGAGCAGTTCATATTTCGGCAAATGATGTTATGTCTGCATTATTCGGTAGAATGCAGAATGATGCACTTCGGTTTATTATAGTAGATAGCCGCCTTCCTCAGGCTTTCACGGCATTGTTTGCAGGTGGAGGGCTTGCGGTGTCGGGACTTTTGATGCAGACCATCTTTCGCAATCCGCTTGCGGGTCCATCAATACTTGGAATCAGTTCAGGCGCAAGTCTCGGCGTGGCAGTGGTCATGCTTTTTATGGGAGGAACGTTGTCGGTAGGGTATATGTCGTGGGGCGGGTATGCGGCCACTGTAGTCGGTGCTCTTATTGGGAGTCTTCTTATTATGGGAATCTTGATAATGCTTTCTTCAATAGTGAAGAGTGATCTGCTGTTGCTTATAATAGGAATCCTGATTGGTTATCTCACGAGTTCAATAGTAACCCTCCTATCTTCAATTTCTACTGCACAAGGAGTGCAGGGATATGTAATGTGGGGAATGGGGTCATTCGGGGATGTATCAATGAAACAACTTCCGATATTCTCTATTTTAGTGTTATTATGTATGGTTGGTACGTTTTTTCTTGCAAAACCCCTAAATATACTTCTATTGGGTGATAATTATGCAATCAATCTTGGAATTAATGTGAGGAAAATACGTAATATCTTGCTTCTTGCCACAGGCATATTGACTGCAATTATAACTGCATATTGCGGTCCGTTGGCGTTTATCGGTATGGCAGTCCCCCATATTGCACGTATGATATTCAAGACAGATAATCATTGGATTCTCATACCTGCATCAATGTTGTGTGGCTCAATGTTGTGTTTGGGATGTAATGTCGTGAGTGCTATTCCTGAAAATACAGTAATTCCTATAAATGCGCTTACGCCGGTAGTTGGGGTTCCGGTAATATTATATGTGATATTAGGGAGGAAACGTTAAGGAAAAGCACACTAAAATTAGACCTGCTTATATGCCATGAGATTTTACCAATTCATTTCGACATAGAAATTGATTTGTAAAATCTCATGGTATTATGATATATAGGCTAAGTTATTAGCGTTTAGTAAGAGCCATTGTATTGGAAACACAATCAGGAATCTCATTTTCATAATGAGTGACAAATATTAATGATGATCCATTGCGTTCAGTGAGATCATTGACGATCTTTATTACTCTTTTTTTATTGCGGGCGTCAAGACCATGAAGAGGTTCGTCAAGAACAAGCAACGCGGGCTGTTTAATCATTGCGCGTGCGACGAGTACAAGACGTTGTTCCCCCGTAGAAAGTTCAGTAAACCTACGATCTGCTAAATGAGATATTCCCAAAATACGCATCCATATTTCAGTTTCGGTGATCTCTTCGTCTGTCAGAGGGAGATACTTGTTGAGCGAATTTCTTAATCCCTGTGCAATTATCTCTTTTATGTAGGAGTTGGATTTGAAAAAGAGCTGCATTTCGGGTGAGACGTAGCCTATGGCATCCTTAATCTCCCAGATGCTCTCACCTGAACCGCGTTTACGGTCGAAAAGAGTTATGTCATTTGCGTATGCCTGTGGATTATCCGCGCAAATTAAACTCAATAGTAAAGATTTACCACTACCATTTGATCCTGTGAGCACCCATTTTTCACCTTTCTTTACCTCCCAATTTATGTTTTTAAGGATTTGTCGTTCCCCATATCTTATATGTCCGTCAATTATGGAGAAGGAGATCTTGTGATCTGTTTTCAGATTCCCGGATCTTGACTTTAATATGTTGATATCTAAAGAAGATTCCTCAAAATCATGGTTCCGTATGTCTGAGATCTGTCTTTTGTCTTGAATTGACTGGGAGATAGTTAGATTGTCTAATGTTATTACTGCATCGGTAAATATGGGGATATCTGCTGCATCACAAAGGATCAAAATAATTGACAATCCGTCCTCCTTAAGTTTTTCCATCATATTGTTAAGCTCACAACGCGAAACTGGATCAAGACCAATATATGGATTATCAAGGATCAATACATCGGGATTATCAAGCAGTGCATTTATAATTAAAAGTTTGCGTAGTTCTCCGCTTGAAAGATAGTTTATTTTCTTATCAATTACATCATTTAGATTTAGAATATATGAGAGTTCCATCATTTTAGGGTCATGAATCTTCGTTCCCATTATCTCTCTTACGGTTGGTACCATATCATTCATTGTAGCTTCCATGCGCTGGGATTGATATTGGGCTTCCATACCACTAAGGGCATGAATATCGGTGAAAGCCAATATCCTTATTGAATTGATGTCATTTCTAAATGTTATCCGGTTGCCGTAGGCATTTTTCCCTTTCGCAAGGATATTTCCAAGAGTGGTTTTACCGGATCCATTTTCTCCGAAAACCACAGTGATCCCTTGTGGAATATGGGTTTTAGATGGATTGCTTAGTACGACCTTGCCATAGCCAAGACGTTGGCTATCTAAACGGATGATATAATTGTTCATCTTTTCATAAAGAATAAAATTAAAAAATCTTTTGGGCATAAGGATATCTGTATTTATTGAGGCTCTCTCGGAATAAATAACATGGTGATATTCTTTTCATAATATTAGAAGATGGATCTTTGGATATCAGTGGTGAATCTCTCTAAGATTTCTATTCCTGCGAGAGAATTGCCGAAGTTATTTAATTCAGGACTCCATACTGATATGGCAAGTTTTCCCGGCATATATGCAGCAATACCTCCACCTACTCCACTTTTCCCAGGTAATCCGACGCGATATGCGAAATCACCACTTTCATCATAAAACCCACATGTAGACATTACGGCACCAAGTCGTTTTGTTTGGCTTTCCGTGAGGATTCTGACATTGTTCTGTGGATTAACTCCTCGGTTGGCATATAATAGAAAGGCACGTGATAGATCGGAACAAGACATTGATAATGCGCATTGATGACAATATACATCGATAAGCATTTCCACATCATTATGTATATTGCCAAAACTTTTCATAAAATATGCTAATGCCATATTCCGGTCAGCATTTTCTCGTTCGCTGATGGCAACGCGCGTATCATAATAAATATCAGCATTACCTGCTATTGATCTTACAAAGTCAAGTATGGCTTCTTTCGGACGTGGATATAGACTAATAAGTCTATCGGTCACTACAATAGCTCCGGCATTAATAAACGGATTACGGGGAATGCCTTTTTCATGTTCAAGTTGAACAAGAGAGTTGAAGGGATTTCCTGATGGTTCTCTACCTACGGAATTCCATAAATCTTCTCCAATAGCACCGACAACCATGGAAAGGGTGAAAACTTTTGAGATACTTTGTATTGAAAAAGGGATGTCTGCATCACCTGTTTTGAAGGTACGACCGTCAACGAGATTAACAGCTATGCCAAGTCTATCAGAAGATACTTCAGCAAGGGCAGGAATATAGTCAGCTATCTTTCCCTTACCTAAAAATGAATTGGCTTCGGATATAATTCTATTAATTACTGCTTGATAATCAATCATTTTTTATTTAATTAATTCGTTTGATTTAGATATTTTTAATTCATAAATCAGATTCTTTTTAGAAATAAACGGATGTAGCGTAACAAAGATTGTAATAATTGGAGAGATATGTTTTTATTTTTTATTTTAGGCAATATTTATTTGGATATTTGATAAAAATCAGAAAAATTCTTAATTTTGAAAAAAATATTATATGAACGAATTTGAAATGCTTAAGCGATTGATAATGGTAGATCGCTCCATAAGAAGATTTGACAATGCACGTACAGTTGGCAAAGATACCCTCATGAGTCTCATCAATCTTACCAGGTTCTGTGCATCGGGAAGAAATCTTCAACCATTAAAATATAGGATAGTCTGTGAATCAGATGAATGTGCAAAAGTATTTCCTCTATTAAAATGGGCGGGATATCTTTCTGATTGGGATGGCCCGGTAAAGGATGAAAGACCGACGGCTTATTTGGTGCAGTGTCTTGATACACGAATGACAGAAAATCAGATGTGTGATGACGGATTGCAATTGCAGGCACTTACTTTAGGTGCGAGAGCATTGGGGATTGGAGGATGTATTATAAAATCCTTTAATGAGATTGGGATTAAAAAAGGACTTGGCTTGGAAGATTATTATAAGCCGCTATATATATTGGCTTTAGGATATCCTGTAGAGAAGGTTGTTTTGGAAGATATGTCTGTTGTTGATAATGACATTAAGTATTATCGCACCCCTGATGGGGTACATCATGTGCCGAAGCGTCCATTATCAGAATTGGTTATAGATTAATGAAACGATGTCGGATGGACAGTATGTAGTCCATCCGACATCGTTGTTTTCAGGGGTTCAATTAGTGTTATTTGAATTGCCAATAATCTATTTCCATAAGGTCAGAGTCAGATTGCGTCCCTATGAATTTAAATACAAGGTCATGGACACCCTTGGCACCTTTTACTTTGCAAGACTGTAATGAAAATTTGTCAGAAGTTTTACCGGGTTTTACTTCAAGGATGCCGACAATAGGTCCATTTTCACTATCAAGATGAATCTCAATAGCATTCCCTTCTTTCTCAGAAGCAATTGCCGCAGAGAATTTTTTTGCACCTTTCCCAAAATCAACACCTGCAACAGTTAAAGTCTCCCCATTATTGATATTTGTCAGAACGGAAGTTCTAAGATCTGTCTTTTTTACTTTTAATCCGTATCCCCACGCCATTGTCTCAGCTTCTGTCTTTTGGTAAGGATTGTGGAAATGTATCTGATTCAGAGGAGCGTGTCGCCAATATACGACTTCCTGAATTGTGCCATCGGAATTGTAGTGCATTTCTGCCGCTTCCACATTCCGTCGCTCATGATGATCCTGAGTTTCAATCCGGAGAATATCGTAACTTTGTCCGAAAACATAACTTTTGCCTTTATAATCGATAATTCCCGGGTGATTGCCACGTGTGCGAGGAGTATGATCCATGATATGGCCTTTATATGTCCAAGGTCCGGTAGGGGAGTCGCTCATCGCATATCCGATTCCTTCCGGACAACACGTTGATGCAAATGCCAAATAATAGTGACCGTTACGTTTGTAGAACCATGGTCCTTCTTGATAATCATCAATATGGGGCATCTTCATGATTTCTCCGGAATATGAAATCATGTCATTATTTAATTTTATGCAATATAAGTTGGGATTGCCCCAATACATATATGCCTGTCCATCATCATCAATAAATACTGTAGGATCAATATCATCCCAATGTTCTCTTTGCCAAACAAGAGGCTTCCCTATGGGATCTTTAAATGGTCCATAGGGGAGTCTGAGACTAAGACTCCAATGCCATGACCATGTATTGGACAATACATATAATATTTGCCATTTCGTTCTACGACTTGTATTGCCCACGCACCATTATCTCCATCATACCATTTGAAGTCTTCAAGAGATGCAACGGCTCCATTATCTGTCCAGTTTAGCATATCAGTGGAGGTGAATAGAAGCCAATTTTTCATTTTGAAACCATAGGCTTGTGCATCATCTTCGTCATGAGATGTGTATAAAAAAATAGTGTCGTTTATGACTATCGGGGCTGGATCAGCAGTGTACTTAGTCTGTATGATAGGTCTGTTTTCTCCTATAGCGTACAATGAAGCACTTGTGAGAATTGCTGAAAAAATAAAAACAGGAGTTTTCTTCATAGGGTAGGTTATGTTATAATGATTATTTGTATTGGAGCAAAAGTGCAGGTGCAATATTTGTCTCTCGCTCTAATCATTTGCAAAATTATTAATAAGAATTAAGATGGGATTTATTATTTGTATCAAAATTTTTAATATTTGTAAAATCAAATGTATCAAGATTAAGTTATGGATGAGTTTTTAGTAGATGACAAAAATTAAATTTATGCTGTTAAACACTTAATTTTTAGTCGATTAAATTTGCAAAAGTCCCTGAAAATTAGTAATTTAAAGGAAAAGTTTGGACGCTTTTTCTCATGAAAACTACTAATTTCAAGGACTCGGTCAAAGTTAACCAAATCCTCCCGATTATGCAAGAGCACTTTGGTCAAAGTATGAATTTGGCACGCATAAAACTCATGGCGTTGCTGCTCCATGCACTCTGTGTGGTGCAGACTGTCAGCCTCCACAAACTGGCTGATGCGATGCCTACGGCTGTAGACAAGGATTCCAACCTCAGACGGCTCCAAAGATTCTTTGCCAAGTATGTACTTGACCTTGACATCATAGCCCGTATGATTTTCTCGCTGCTTCCTGTCAAGACCGGTCTTGTGCTGAGCATGGACCGGACCAACTGGAAGTTCGGGGAGTTCAATATAAACATCCTTATGTTGGGCATAACCTATAAAGGGATTGCCTTCCCTTTGATATTCAGCCTTCTTCCGAAACGTGGCAACTCCAACTGGGAAGAACGCAAGAAAATTATGGAACGTTTTATCCGTCTTTTCGGAGCGGAATGCATCGACTGCCTTGTGGCAGACCGCGAGTTCATCGGAAAGGAATGGACAGGATGGCTCAACAGCCGTCGCATACGGTATTACATCCGAATACGTCAGAACTTCTGGATTGTCAAGCCTTCCACCGGTGAGAGAATCCGAGCCTGGTGGCTGTTCAATGATTTGAAGGTCGGTCAGGAGAAATTCTTCCATACGCTCTTTCTTCACAAAGGTGAGTATGTCTATCTTGCCGGCAGCCGGATCAAAAACTCCGATGGTGTTCCGGAATTGCAGATTCTCATATGCTTCAATCGGCCCGAGGAGGCGATTTTGACATACAAAAAACGATGGGAGATAGAAACGGCCTTTAGAGCCATGAAATCTTCCGGCTTCAACATCGAGGATACCCATATGCGTGATATGGACCGCATCGCAAGACTTGTCGCGATGGTCTGCATGGCTCTTGTATGGGCGTATCTCGTTGGTGAACATAAAGATATAAATATTAAACCGATAAGGATTCTGAAACATGGAAGAAAGGCAAAGTCGCTTGTCAAATATGGATTGGAAGAGATTTCGACCATACTTATGCGTCCGACTTATACCCCAAAATTCGATGTTTTCAAATTTTTGTCATGTACTTAAGGATGAGTTATTAGGCATTTATAATATTATAAATTGTAATATATGGGATGACATATAATTTTTGGGGATTCCAAAGTGATTTGTCTGCAGTTATAAGTTGCTTCGGGATTACAATGTTGATTGACTAAAGAGAACGATAGCTAATATTTTTAATGAGCTATGGCATTTGATTATCGGATTTGTTTTCACAATTATTAAAATATTTTTAATTTTGTAAGTAATATGGATAAAATTTATTAACTTTGTTGATATAAAACAAGCTGAAAAGATTTGCATTAAATATTATATTTATTCCTTATCATGAAACAAATAATTGTAAAAGGTGGTTTGACGCTCTTGACAATGTTTTCGTTGACTTGTTGTATTGACGAAAAATATGATTTGTCAAACATAGACACCACATCAGAGTTTAAGGTAAAAGATTTGGTAGTCCCGATCAATTTGGAGTCAATAAAATTGGGAGATATCATAGAAGTAAAACCAGGAGACAAAATCCATTATATAAATCATAATGGAGAGGATGTTTATGGTATAAAAGAATCGGGTTCTTTCAAATCGGATCCCATTTATATACCATCATTCAAGGCTTCATCTCCCGAACTTTTATCGGCAGAAGTAATTTTTCCAACAAGTGGTATTTCGATTGGGGTAGAAGATACTATTATCCCGTTAGTTTCTCCGATAAAGAGGGGAGTGGTTTATCGGGCTGAAGATATTGATGAATCAATAATAAGCCTAACAGAAATTTATTCAGATGAAATAAAATTTGTGATAAATTTTTCGGCTGAAAATCTTCCAGAAAATATAAATGCTAAATTGTCAGATATTAAAATTGAAATACCTAAAGGTCTTGAAATATCACATAGTATTCCTGAAGGAAGATATGATGCTCAGACAGGAGAATATTCTGTAGGAAATCTGATGTTTGCTAATGGGAAAACATCTTTGGAAATTATTGTGACTAAAATAGATTTAGAGGTAAATAATTGCTCAATAGAAAATAGGGAATTGTCCTTGATTAGTAATTTGAACATCGAAAGTGCAAATCTAAAACTCTCATCAGATTCAAATTGTACTCTTGGTTCGTCTGTAAATTTAAACATATCATACTTACTATCAGATATGGCAATAACCGCAGTATCGGGAGAGGTAGAATATCATTTTGATGGGAATGGATTGGATATAGCACCAATAAGTCTCAATGAGTTGCCAGATTTCCTTTCTCAGGATAAGACAAATCTGGTGCTTTATAATCCGCAGATATATATAGGCATTAATAATCCAATTGCGAAGTATAATCTTGGTTTTCGTACAGGGTTAGATATAATGGCAATACGCGAAAATGAATCCCCTAAAACATTTGGCTTGGATAACGGATTCTTTACCATAGGTTATGATAAAGGGAATGAGGAATCTTATAATTTCTGTCTTAGTCCTAATGGGGCAGAAGATGTACCTTCTTCCTTTAATAATCCTAAGAATGTAGCTTTCTCAACATTGGGGGGAGTGCTTAGTGGAAATGGTATTCCATCACAACTTAAGATAAATCTTGTAGATCCTTGCATAAATCGACAAAAGGTGGTTAAATTCCCTCTTGGACATTCAATTGAACCAGTGGAAGGAATATGGGAATTTGTTGCTCCACTTGCCTTGTCGGAATCATCAGACACACCAACACAGATCGTCTATACGGATAAGGTTGATGGTTGGGGTAGTGAAGATCTTGATGCACTGACAATTGAAAAGCTTGAAATCAATGTTATGGTTACTAATAATTTGCCACTTAAAGCAAATATTTCGGGCTATCCTATTGATAGGAATGGTAATAAGATTAAAGATGTAGAAATAGTTGGTGCAGAAGTGCCGGAGAATGCTAATCAAGAAATTAATATAAGGATAACGGGAGAGATAAAGAATCTTGACGGCATAATATTTACAGCGACCGTGCTTCCTACATCAAATGAGGCATTGGCTCCATCGCAGACAATAATTCTAAGCAATTTACGGGCTAAAGTTAGCGGAAATTATACTAAGGAATTTTAATGAATAAGAACGCTATTTTCAATTAATTATGAAATTTTCGATTAAAAAAATAATAATATGTGCAGGCATATCATTATGCAGCACTATAGGGATTTTTTCACAAACTACATATTCAGGATATTTCTTGGAAAACTATGACTACCGTTTCCAAATGAATCCAGCATTTGGAAACGAAAAGGGTTTTGTATCATTTCCAGCTATTGGCAATTTAAACATCAACATGCATGGAAATTTACATGTCAAAGATGTGGTGTATACTCTTAATGGTAAGACAGTATTGTTTACTAATCCTGGCATTAGTGAGAGTGAAGCGATGAAAAAATTTAGTGCGAAGAATAGATTGGGCGCAAATGAAAAGATAGATATTTTGTCGGTAGGTTTTAAAGGTATAGGAGGATATAATACTATCTCTATTGGAGGTGTGGCAAGTGTGGATGCCTCAGTGCCAGGTTCATTCTTTTCATTGGCAAAAGAAGGTGTTACTAATGATACTTATGAGATAGAAAATATGTTCGCAAATGCGAATGCCTATGCCCAAATTGCATTAAACCATTCAAGGGATATTCGGCAAGTGCCAGGTCTACGTGTGGGTGCTACAATTAAAGCTCTTGTAGGTGTCGGTAATTTTGATTTCCAGTTCAATGACGCAAAATTGATGTTGGGAGAAAATGAGTGGATTGCCCGAACAAATGCTGAGGTATATGCATCAGTAGGAGGCTTCAGATATAATATGGACCATAGTGATCAGACGGGAAAGGACTATGTCTCAGGTGGCGAGATTGATAAGTTTAAACCACAAGGATTTGGATTGGGTCTTGATCTTGGAGCACAGTATAAATGGAATGATTTCCAATTTTCTATAGCTGCACTTGATTTAGGATTTATGAATTGGGGAAAGACACAGAAAGCTTCAACAGATGGAACTCAAATAGTTAATACTAATTCATTTATTTTCAGTGCAGATAAAGAAAACGAACATTATTTTGATAAAGAATGGGATAGACTCACAGATGATATTGCTAAATTATATCAGATGTCAGATGTAGAAGAAATCTCATCACGTACTCGTGCATTGTCAACTACCCTTAACTTTGGTGTAGAATACGAATTGCCGGTATATAGACGTCTTCATTTTGGATTGTTAAATTCCTCAAAGATAAATGGGAAATATAGCTGGACTCAATTTAGATTGTCTGCCAATATATGTCCTGTAAATTTTATATCAGCAGATGTTAATGTTGTCGCTGGAACTTATGGTATAGGCTTTGGTTGGCTATTTAATTTGCATACAACAGGTTTCAATTTATTTGTAGGTATGGATCAGACTATAGGAAAGCTATCTAAAGAGGGTGTGCCATTAAATTCTAATGCTGCATTGAATTTAGGCATAAATTTCCCATTTTAAAAATGTGTATGAAGTGACATAAGAAAATGGACTGAATTCAATTCAGTCCATTTTCTTATGTCACTTCATATCAATATTTGATATGGAATCATAAGTGGATTGTATTTGTTTCAATCTAATATGATCAAGCCAATAATCCGGTTTAGCCTTGTATCTTTTTGCGTGACCTTTTATTTCAATTTCAATTTGAGGAGTGTCTTCATTAGATATGACATCCGGTGAATATTGAGCAGTGGAACCATCCTCTCCTATAAAATGATAAAACCTGTTTGCCATGGATCCTTCAAGCTCAAGAGATCCATAAAGAATATATTCTGGTTCTCCTGAAAGATCTGCTCCTGGATTATATCCGGCGAGACGGTATATTGGAGGATTTGTGCCATCTTGTAGGTCTATTCGAAATAATTCCCCACTATCAGTATCTTGTACACACATTACAGGAGTCCATCCTGCTTGTAAAGACGGCTCAAGAGTTGAGATTTCTATATTTCTAAGAGAGTCAAGCATAATGTTTTCTTTTGTAGAGGTATAAGTGACTTCATATATTTTGCCATCATCAATCCAAAAATAAGAACCATTATTTAAAGTCCATCCTCTCCATCCACAATATTGCCATGCAGAGTCTGGTGACTCTTTAACAGCTTTTTTTATTGTATCATCCATTAAAGTGGAGTAGTATTTTACCATTTCAGTTGAATCTTTAACGTTTTTTAATGGATATGGTCTCTCAATAGGGTAAGAAATAACTGAGGCGAATTCTTGAGGTGAATCCTTTATAATTGCTATGGCAATTTCACGTATTTCTTGAGGAAGTCCTTCATTTAAATTGTCAGTTCTTTTTTCAGAACAAGCACATAAGGATAACCCCATAAATAGTATAAGGATAGAATGGAGTAGTATGTGTAGTATTGATTTCATTTTCTTTATCTCTTATAGTTGCTCAACGTTTAAATAATATTTTTAGCATAAGTTTTTCTAAAATTGAGCAAAAAAATTAGGGAATGAATAAAGCATCGAATTCTTCGAGTCTTCTTCTTTTAAGTTGTGAATTAACTTTACCTCTAATTCTATTATAGGAAAGATAAGCAGTTTTCACATCTCTATTACCATTTTTAAGTTTTTTGTATACAGATGATTTTGCGACCATACCAGTTCCACAGTTATAAGCTAAAGCGCTGAGAATAAGGCTATCCTTTCCAAAACTACGGTATCTCTTGCATAGATCTGAAAGATCTTTCCTTAATAATGCATCTGCTTGTTTTTCCGTAAGATTTGTTCCTCTTTTATAGCCGTCACCAGCAATAACTTGATGTCCATAACCGATAAGGTTCCCTCTATTTCTATGTAACCCCTCATATTTTTTTATAATTGCTATAGCCTTTTCGAATTCAGGACTAAATCCTTCGCCAGATGTTTTTACTCCAGAACTAAAAACTCCGAATGGTGAGATTGCCATTAATATAATTATTAATAGGATACTATATAATAGTCGTCGCATGGAGTCTTTAAATCTGTTCAAATTATTATTCGTATTCATAATATTCAAATATTGTTAGGCATATTTTCACTCCAATTCAAATGAAAAATAAATTAAGAATTGAACTATAGCTGACGGATTATTCCGTGTGAATTATATTGAAGAAAATCAAACTATTTGACAATTGATTGCTCCAAAATAAATATGCCTCAAATTTGAGATGTCATAATTAAATAACGTTGCCTATAAGGATAAAGTGAATTGATAATATAAAAATAAACTTTTATTAGTAATAATTAAGTAAACAATCTGCTAAAATAACTTTGTGAAAGTTATAAACGTAAAAATTTCCTCTTGTATGATTTGACGCATCTTTCATCTGAAATAATCACAGATTAAAGAGTAGATCAGTGTTTAGAAATAATAATTTTATATGATGTTTGATAGAGGAGGAAATTTTGTTTACTGAATTTTATTATTAAAATATACAATTAGTAAAATAGGGTAGAAGTCTAAGTTTTAGTATATGTGAATTTGTGTTTCATTTTAAAGTAAAACACTATTAATTTAGATAATGACCTTATTTAGAAACGAGGTTATACCAAATGAAAAAAGAGATTAAATCTGAATCAGAGATACATGTATATATATATTTAACATAATCATAATTATGCATTGAGATAAACAAAATAAAAAATTTGACAAATCAACTTAAATAGCTAACTTTGCATAAAAACCAATAAAAATGGAAAAGTATCAAAGAATAGATGCCCTAAGTAGAACTCAACTGCTATTTGGTGAGTCGAAAATGAAAAGAATCAATAATGTAAAAGTTATTATCTTTGGAATTGGGGGAGTGGGATCTTGGTGTGCAGAAAGTCTCATAAGATCAGGTGTTCGACACTTAACTATAGTTGATGGAGATAGGGTATGTGTAAGTAATATAAATCGCCAACGAATGGCCACGATACATTCTATCGGAATGGCAAAAGTAGATGAAATGAAAAAAATATTACTGTCTCTATCTCCTGATGCTGAGATCATGGCTATTAATGAAGTATATTGTGCAGAGACCGCAAATCAATTTCGACTGGAAGAGTATGATTATATAATAGATGCAATTGACTCATTGGATGATAAGGCTCTTCTTATAGAAAATGCAACAAATACAAATGCTAAACTATTTTCATCAATGGGTGCAGCCTTGAAAATAGATCCAACTAAGGTTAAAGTTGCTGAATTTTGGAAAGTCACAGGTTGCCCACTTGCGCGTGCATTACGCCAAAAATTTAAAAGAAATGGAATAAAACCAAAACGAAAGTTTTTATGTGTCTATAGTGAAGAACGTCTAAAGAATTGTTCAATTGAACAATCTGAATCTAAAGATAATCATAAAGCAAATGGATCGCTTATGCATATTACCGCAATTTTTGGTCTGACAATTGCCGGATTAATCCTTAAAAACTTATATGAAGATATCTAATTAAATCTGCATAACTGATCTATATTAAAAAAAACGCACTGCTTGCCTCTGAAGGGCAGAGCAGTGCGTGGGGAAGGGGACTGACGACCATAATTACAATTAATAATACTGTATCATATTATAGTGTGCTGGGACACGAATAGATTTCTGTATTTTTATTTTGAAAACAAAGATAGATATTTTTTTTGAGCTACACAATATTTTTTACAAATATATTATAAATATCTAAAATTTTGTATCTTTTATTGGCAATTAAGTATAATTGTTTCATTTAAATCAAAAACTAAAACAATAATATATTATTACCATATCTTTTACATTCGCATTATATTTTAAAACTCACTTGCAAAATGGAAACGGATTTTAGGGAAATCACTCTGTGCCATCTGGAGCACATAGTTGGAGTCCGCTAAGAATACGTCCCTTCCATCTTTATCTGTAGCCATAAATTGATGTTTTCTTTTCTTAAAAGCTTCCAAAGCATTATTATCATCGCTTTCAATCCAACATGCCTTATACAGACTTATAGGCTCCCATCGACATTGAGCTCCATATTCGTGAAGAAGGCGATATTGAATTACTTCAAACTGAAGCTGTCCAACTGTACCAATAATTTTCCTACCATTAAAACTATTAGTAAACATCTGCGCCACACCCTCATCCATCAACTGACGAATACCTTTATCTAATTGCTTTGCTTTCATAGGATCAGCATTTTCAATATACTTAAACATTTCAGGTGAAAACGAGGGTAAACCTTTAAAATGGAGTAATTCTCCCGATGTCAGAGTATCTCCAATCTTAAAATTTCCCGTATCAGGAATTCCTATAATATCTCCGGGGTATGCCTCATCAACTACATTTTTCTTTTGAGCCATAAATGCAGTAGGAGCTGCAAATCTCATCATTTTATCACTTCTGACATGTCTATAGTTTACATTCCTTTCAAATTTTCCAGAACATACTTTTACAAAGGCAATACAAGATCTATGATTTGGATCCATGTTTGCATGGATTTTAAATACAAAACCAGAAAAAGACTCCTCTGATGGATACACACGGCGTTCCACTGCATCTATCGCTTTAGGATATGGAGCAATTTTCACAAAACAATCAAGTAATTCCTTTACACCAAAGGTGTTTAAAGCTGAGCCAAAAAATACAGGAGCTACCTCTCCATTAAGATATTCCTCAACATTAAATTCAGGATATACACCATCTATAAGTTCAAGATCCTCACGTAACTTTACTGCATCAGAATGACCAATCAATTCATCAACTAATGGAGAGTTTACATCCTCAATCTCAACTCGCTCACTAATAGTTTGTTTTGAAGGAGTAAACAGATCAAGTCCTTGTTCAAAAATATTATAGACGCCCTTAAATTTAGCGCCAATATTTATAGGCCAAGATAATGGTCTGACATTGATTTTCAATTCCTGCTCAAGCTCATCAAGAATGTCAAACGGATCACGTCCTTCGCGGTCAAGTTTATTTACGAATATAATAACCGGAGTATTTCTCATCCGACACACTTCCATAAGACGACGAGTTTGAGTTTCCACTCCTTTTGCAACATCTACTACTATAATTACAGAATCAACAGCAGTAAGAGTTCGAAAAGTATCTTCTGCAAAATCCTGGTGTCCCGGAGTATCAAGAATATTTATTTTATAGTCACCATAGTTAAAACCCATAACAGACGTAGCTACGGATATTCCTCGTTGCTTTTCTATTTCCATCCAATCTGACGTAGCAGTTTTCTTAATTTTATTACTTTTCACTGCTCCCGCGACATGAATAGCCCCACCAAAAAGCAATAACTTTTCAGTGAGTGTTGTTTTACCTGCATCAGGATGAGATATAATAGCAAATGTACGTCGCCTTTTTATTTCATTATTTAATTCTTCACTCATTGCTGAAAAAATTTTTTATTTCTGAGAATCTGCCTCATCATTAAACAATTGATTATTATAATCCTTCTTATAGTAATAAGAAAGTAATGCAAGGAATTTTGCAATCTGAGAGACTGCCTGTGTAGTTTCTTCCCCAATCTCTTTACCTTGGAGTCTTAACATTAAAATTCCATATAGAGCATTAAAACAAGTTTCAATCTCTCCGACTTTATTTTCCCCTGCCTTAGCTCTCAATTCCACTATTATAGGAAGAGTATGATAAAATTGAGCGGAATATGATGCAAATTTTGTATCAGAAAGTAAACGCTGATGTAAATCATCTAATGCAATAATTACATTTTTATTGATCTGAAGATGACCTGATTTAATCAGGCCCTCTCTTCGCATCATATCAATAAATGATTCATACCAATCTCGCATTTCCTTTTTTTGTTCAATTGTGAGATCAGGATACTTATCTATAATCGTTGATTGAATCTTATCAATATCAAGATTATTTGCTCGAATCAGATCTTCTATCTGCCACATATAGAGTAAGTACTCTGCAATATTTTCTCTTTTTTTTATAGATGCTGTTATCATAAGAAGGGGAGGAGAGTGCTTTATTTTACAAAATTAGCGATAATTAAGCTACACCACAAATTATTTAATCTGAGAGATGTAATAAATTTATGAAAGAGCTTTATTAAATCAAAAATTCTCAATTTAATTTAGATAATACATAGTACGGATTACATACATAATAAAATAGGGAACCCCAAAATTCTTAGATTCCCTATTTATAGTACATACTAAAAATAATCTTATTTAGAAGATTTTTTTTGCTCTTTTGCCCAAGTATCTTTTAGTCCAATGGTTTTATTGAATACCAAATGACCTTCAGAAGAATCAGGATCTACTGTATAATACCCCAATCGCGTAAATTGGAAATGATCACCAACTTTTGAATTCTGCGCAGCCCAAGGTTCAATCTTCACATTATTCCTTACCTTTAAAGAATCAGGATTAAGAAGATCCCTAAAATCGCCCTCTTCGGCAGAAGGATTTTCTACAGAAAATAACCGATCATAGTCCCGAACCTCGGCATCTACAGCATGAGCAGCTGAGACCCAATGCAAAGTGCCTTTCACCTTTCGATCGCTTCCTGGCATTCCACTACGAGTGGCCGGATCATATTCTGCATATATTTCTTCAATTTCTCCATTGTCGTCTTTCTTTAGCCCAGTACATTTAATTATATAAGCCCCTTTCAGACGCACTTCTTTTTCGGGAGAAAGACGGAAAAATTTCTTGGGAGGATTTTCCATGAAATCTTCTCTCTCAATCCATAATTCTCGAGTAAAAGGCATTGGATGCTTTCCCTCTTCCAAATTCTCCGGATTATTATCAATTTCTATAATTTCCTCTTTATTCTCAGGATAATTTGTCAAGATTAATTTCACCGGATTTACCACCACACTAATTCTCGTCGCTGTCTTATTCAAATCTTCTCGTACGGCATGCTCGAGTAATTCAATATGGTTCAATGCCTCATATTTAGTATAGCCAATTCTGTTAATGAAGTCCTTTATTGAGGACGGAGTATAACCTCTTCGTCTAAGACCACATAGAGTAGGCATACGAGGATCATCCCAACCATTTACCAGATTTTCTTTAACAAGCTGCAAAAGCTTACGTTTGCTCATTACTGTATATGTAAGATTCAAACGATTAAACTCAATTTGACGAGGGCAATATGATTCGTCAGCTAGTTCCTTTACAAAATATTCATAAAGAGGACGATGGGGTACAAATTCAAGAGTACATATAGAATGAGTCACTCCCTCAAAATAATCACTCTGTCCATGAGCAAAGTCATACATGGGATATACTTTCCATTTTGACCCCGTTCGCCAATGTGGAGTTTTTATAATCCTATACATTATTGGATCACGAAAATGCATATTGCTATTCGACATATCAATCTTAGCTCTAAGAACCATAGATCCTTCATCAAATTCGCCCGCATTCATTCGCATGAACAAATCAAGATTTTCTTCTACCGGTCTATTTCTATAGGGAGAGTCAACACCCGGAGTAGTAGGTGTACCTTTTTGCTGCGCAATCTGCTCACTTGTCTGTTCGTCAACATAAGCTTTTCCCTCCTTAATCATTCTGATTGCCAGATCAAACAACTGAGGGAAATAATCGCTCGCATAATAAAGACGATCTTCCCAATCATATCCAAGCCAATTAATGTCTCTCTTTATTGAGTTGACATACTCCATATCTTCTTTCTGTGGATTTGTGTCGTCAAAACGGAGATTGCATGTCCCTCCGAATTTCTCCGCAACCCCGAAATCCATAATAAATGCCTTTGCATGCCCTATATGCAAATATCCATTAGGTTCCGGAGGAAATCGAGTATTCAATCTACCTCCATTTTTCCCCATAGACAGATCTTCCTTGATTTCCTGCTCAATAAAATTAAGACCTGCCTCATTAACGATGCCTTCTTCTATGATTTCTGACATAATACAAATATGATAAGCAACCGGATTCAGACAAATTACCAAAGATCTTATATCTTTACCAATTTTATTATACGTCCAAATTACGGTATATATTATTGAATATGCAAAATTAATAAAAAATTATAAACTATTCATGAATTATCGTCTTCATTATAATTTTTATATACCATATTATGAGATTCTAAGTAATTCTAATAATAGGATATCACTTATAAATGCAGTAAAGGCCGATTTTTCAACCAGCCTTACAAATTCCAAGAGAGCAAATTCAATTCGCCACGATACCACCTATGCATCTATTACGATCATCGTAATCCATATATATCCTAGCAAACTGCCGAATAAAATCAATGGTAGTTTGCCGAGGCGATTTGTTTTCTTCGCTTCCAATCTCTAGAGTAAAAGACGACTCAGCGGGATCATTTATCATAGGCAATCATAAATAAATTTGTTGATGACATATAAGAATGACATGATGTCCATAAATGAGTTTTATATATAACGACAACAATGATATAATTATTATTTCACTGGCATCTAAAAATGCAACCCGATGCAATAATTGTATCGGGTTGCATTTTTCATACATCTTAAGAAACGAAGTATCCGGAGATAAGATGGAGAATAATTAATTATACTGTCAATATTATATCCTTCTCAGATGCCAATCTCCGCAGATTAAGAATTGCATATCTCATTCTTCCTAAGGCCGTATTTATACTAACTCCTGTTATTTCTGCAATCTCTTTGAACGACAGATTCTGATAATACCTCATCTTAAGCACCTCTCGCTGTAAATGAGGAAGCTCTTTGATTAGATATTTGACATCTTCTCTTATCTGGTCAGTAATAATAACATCTTCGATCGTTTCTTCACAGAGTTCTTTTCTATTTAGCACATCTACATCATCCAAATCCGCACTTTGGAGATTCTCTGATTTCTCCTGTCGGTAATAATCAATGATCAGATTGTGAGCTATACGCGAAATCCACGCAGGGAATTTTCCATTTTCCGTATAGCGACCTTGCTTTATGGTCAAAATCGCCTTAACGAAAGTCTCTTGAAAAATATCATTTGCAATATCTTCATTCTTAATTATACGTAGAATATAATTAAAAATACGCTCCTGATGCCTTTTCAGAAGAGTGTCAAACGCCTCGTTGTCTCCTTTCGCATAAGCTTTGACCAATTGTTCATCGGTCATGCTCAAAGTTTTTGCCATTCTTTTCCTTTTTTCGTTAAGTAGAGTTTATCGATAGGCAGTTGCTTTTGTGTATTTATTTCAATTCACAAAAGTAGTCAATTATTATGCCATATCCAAACTAAGAGCAGTGAAAAAACATAAAAAAAGTTAATATTACAATAAATAAGAGGAAAGTAAGTTGTAAATTAAATGTTTTTAACGAATTTAAGTGCCACCCAACCTTTATCCTCAAGCTTACATACTAATCTCATACCATTAGAATAGGCGGCTTTTTCTATAATTGGTATATCATTCTCATAGAATCCGCTAAGGAACATTACACCACCATTTTTCAATCGGGATGCATACTTATCAATATCATGCGTTATAACATTTCTATTGATATTTGCGAGAAAATAATCAGCCATATCAATATGTTCCAGTTTGCTGGCATCTCCACAAATCATCGAAATCTCAACTTTGTTAAGTTTTGCATTTTCAATAGCATTTTCCCAAGCAAACGAGTCAATTTCAATTCCGGTGACATTGGCAGCCCCTCTCATTTTACATAGGATAGCCAATATGCCAGTACCAGTTCCCATATCGATTACATCTTTCCCTTTCAAGTCTGATCTAAGAATATGTCGCATCATATTACTGGTTGTGCTATGATGCCCAGTACCAAAAGCCATCTTCGGGTCAATCACAATATCATATTCAGCAACGGGGATTTCTTTATGAAAAGATGAATGAACCACACAACGATCGTCTACAATAATCGGTTGGAAATAATTTTTTTCCCATTCTTCATTCCAATCTTCACCCTTTACCAATTCGATATTAAATAAAAATTCACATTGAATTGGAAAATCAGACAGAATATCTTTCACGTCAGACTCACTATATGATTCAGCTTTTATGTAAGCGATAATCCCTGAATCGTCTGATGTGAAGGACTCATATCCGACATCACATAAAAATGCCGCAAGTAAATCGGTGATATTTTCATCACATGGTTTTGGTTCAATTCGTAGTGCTATATAATCTTGCATATATCTATTATTTATATTATTATTTCGCAAAGTTAATCAAAACATTGCTTACAAGCAAAATATGATTCAAAGGAATATGGAATAGGCTGGATTCTAAGTATATATATAGTCACATCAAAATCCAATAACATATTATAAAGACTTACCTCAACTATAGTGCACTTATAATTGTTTTAGAATTAACTACTAAACATGTCTAACTTAAAATAATATTGCATAATGTCCAGACCATTTACATTTGATAGAGTTGTCCGTATGATTATAGCGTTGACTTTAATAGTCTGTACTATATGGTTAATTGGAATCTTAAAAAATGTGCTACTCCCATTTTGTCTGGCTTGTCTCCTTTCATACATAATGGAACCATTTGTAGAATTTAATCAAAAACTACTTCATCAGAAGGGTAGGGTATTGGCCGTATTTGTAACAATATTTGACGTGACTGTAATTGTTGGAATGCTTTTGTACTTCTTTGTTCCATTAGTGTTAGATGAAATAAATCAAATGATGTCAATGGTAAAAGAATATTCAACAAAAACAGTTACTATCCCATTTGTACCCGAAAGTATAACTGAAATAATCGAAAGGAAATTTAATCTATCGAAATTTCTAACAGAACTTGAGAATGGGAAGGGCTCTATATGGTTAGATCGAGGCGAGACATTAGTGGCAAATTCTGTTGAATTTCTCATGCATTCTCTTGAATGGTTACTTACATTTATATATATACTATTTATACTTATTGATTATGATAAACTTGGATCTGGTTTTGAATTATTGATACCAAATAAATATAAACCAGCTGTGCTTCAGATAGCAACCGATTTAAAAGATAGTATGAACAAATATTTTCGCAGTCAACTGTTAATTGCATTTTGTGCTGCAATATTTTATTGTATAGGATTTTCAATAGTGGGGCTACCTATGGCTATAGTCATGGGCATCCTTGTGGGAATATTATATATGATTCCATATTTTCAATATATTACAGTTATTCCTGTTGCAATGCTATGCTTTGTCTCATCCCTAAGTGGCTCAGTCGATTTCTGGGCAATAGTAGGCAAATGTGCTTTGGTATATGTTATAAGCCAATGCATCTGTGACTATATCCTTACTCCAAAAATCATGGGTAAATCATTGGGATTAAATCCGGCAATAATACTTCTATCATTATCTATATGGGGTACATTATTAGGTATTATTGGAATGATAATTGCCCTCCCCTTGACTACCCTTATTCTATCTTACTACAAAAAGGTTATAATCGATCATAAACCACTTTCTGCGCCGACTATAATCTAAACAAACAGAGCCATCTATTAAATTTAGATGGTCGGTTCTTTAACCCTATGATAATTTTTAACAAAATAAATAACTTATATGAATAAATTGACTTATATCTGGCATGATTGTTTTGTTTTTGAGAATGATAAGCTAATGATTATATTTGATTATTGGAAAGATCCATTGACATCTGCAGATTCATTACCATTATTTATTGAATATGCAGATAAAAATAAGCCAATCTATGTAATTGTCAGTCACCATCACAAGGATCATTACTCAAAAAGGATATTTGAATGGTGCAAACTATTTAATGATATCAAATATATAATCAGTAAAGATATAGCTAAATACTCACGCCATATTCTGTCTGACAAATCAATATATAAAGGTCCTAAACCGAATAAAGATTCCGTAATAATACTTTCTGCAGGCGAACGCTATATAGATAAGCGTATTACCATTGAAGCGTATGGTTCAACAGATATCGGTAATTCTTATGTAGTCATGTCCAAAGGTATGAAATTATTTCATGCCGGTGACCTGAATGCATGGATATGGAAAGAGCAATCAACAGAAGAAGAAATTGACAAATCGATAAATAATTATATATCTATCTTACTACAAATAAAATCCATACATATAGATTTCGATATTGTCATGTTTCCAGTTGACTCACGAATAGGAAGTGATTATTACATCGGAGCAAAAATCTTTTTGCAATACTTTGATGTTCGTCATTTTTTTCCTATGCATTTTGGGTTAGGAGATACACCGAGACAACAGTTAAAGTATCAATTAGACGCTACAAAAACTGAATATTATGCAAATCCCACAAGAGGAGAATACATTTGTCTACAATCACCATATTCAACTTTCCTTTATCCAGAAATAATTTGAGAACATTTGTCGCATATACCTGAAATCACATAATTTGCATTATTGGCAATAAAACCATCAGGGAGATTTACTATTGGAATAGCCGTAGAAGGCAAGCAAACTGTGCGATTGCAGTGAGTACATCTAAAATGGACGTGCATATCATGAATCGAATGTTCATGACTTGCTCTGCAAATTTCATATTTTAACAAGCCAGATCCATCATCTACTGTATGGACAACATTATGCTCTATGAAAATTGAGATTGTCCTGAATATCGTTGACTTATCCACCGTTTCCAGAGCTATTTCAATATCCAAATTTGACACAGGTGAATCCACTGACTCTAGATAACGATATACAAGCAAACGTACAGCGGTGGGCCTAATACCGAGATTAGTCAAACGATCTGCAATATCCTGTGGTTGACATTTTATTGAATTTTTATTATCTGCCATTTTATACGAAATATGACGTTTTTCAATTTATCTCAGATTCATTCTTTATACGCTCTTTCCTAAACATCCTTGCAAACAATAAAGAAGAGTCATCCTCGGTTGCCTTTAATTGAAATGATGTTAAAAACACATTATCACTATAATTATCGCTACGTAAGAGTTTGGTTTCTATCCCATATTTGGCCTCATGCAGAAATGAAAGTTCCAACCGATTGACAAACATAGAATCAAATTCACTAAGGCTAAACCTATTTAGTAAAAGTTCAACATATCTCACGGTATTGACATGCCTATAGGAATCAAGGTCGCAATAATTAAAGCTATACTTAAAAACACTATCCGTTGCCTTTAATGCTTTACAATTAGGGATGTCACAACTCTCAATAATATCAGTATGTCTTGCCTGTTTCTCAATAGGAGCTTTCTTTCCAAGTATCATTTCAGATGGAATAGTAAAATGTGAAAGTCCAATGTTGGAATGATTATAAGTATCCATTACCATCCAAATAGATCTGGCATAACCATAGATCTCGCCATTTTGAGATTTAACACAAAATGACCTTTCTGAAAAATGACGGTTAAAACTTTCAATCCAAGTAGATATAACATAACATTGGTTAACCGCCGGATAAGAATTCATTTCAATAGTAAGGCGAGAAAGGACCCAACCCGCATGTATCTTACGCATGGACGGATTACCTATGTCAAGACTATTAGCATGCGCTGTTGCAATGTCAATAAATTTTGCCACTAAAACAGGTAATGATATTTCTTGCTCTGCATTTGCTTCACCGGCAGACAGAAATAGCATCTCTTCATATATGGGACTCATAATTATCTATGTGTATATATCAGTAATTTTAAATAGAATCGCAATTATACAATCTGAATCATTCAAAACAAAAAAAGATAAAATTTATAACCTTAATCATGTCGTTCCTAATTGGATTAAGAATAACAAAAATATTAGTAGAATTATAAAATTTTAATTCTTTAAAGATTCAGATTGGACAACTTCATCCAACACAACCACAAAATTAATAAAAAATTTTTATTATCTTTGCAGACATTTCTGCCAAGAAAAAATCAAATAAAGTTGATCTCAATAAAAAAGATAGTAATCGTATCAATTATTGCATCGCCACTTCTATTAATATGCAGTTGTGGCAGCAGTCGTCATGTACCTATGGGAAGTTATCTTCTTGATAAGGTCAATATAAAGATAAATGATTCTACCGATACATTTAATGAACAAGAAATGAGTGCATATCTACGACAGCTGCCAAATCATAAAATGTTGTGGAGCATTAAGTTTCGACTTGGGATATATAATATGAGTGGCAATGACTCAACAAAATGGTGGAATAAATGGGCTCGTAAACTTGGTGAAGCTCCTGTAATATTTGATTCAACACTAATGGATACAGGTAAAGAACAACTTCAAAAGGCCATGGTCAATCGAGGATTTATGGGTGCAGTTGTTGAGACAGATACGGTAAGGGATGATTCAAAACGTAAAATCCAGGTCAACTATATACTGAATCCAGGTCAACCACATATAATCAATTCAATTGATTATATTTTTCCTGATACCACATTCCGCACATTAGTGTTGAACGACAGTGCATCATTTATTGTAAAACCAGGTCAATCTCTTGATAGAAATCAATTGGATTTACAGCGTGAAATAATCACGCAAAATCTTAGGAATAAAGGCTATTATAATTTTGTAAAAGAGTTCATCACCTTTAGTGCAGACACTACAGAAGGGAGCAAGTCTGTAGATTTGACTATGACTCTTAACCCACCTCATAAAAGCAATTCAAATCCAGTGGTGCCGAATCATGAAAAATTCATGATTCGTAATGTTGTATTTATAACTGATTATGATGCTGCAAAAGATATATCATTGGCAACATACCAAGCACTAGATACTTTAGTCTATAAAAAAATCACGATATTGTATAACAATAAAAAATATCTACGTCCTTCTGTATTATATGAAAATTGTTTCATACATCCAGGTGAATTATACAAGCAAACAGAAGTAGATAAGACTTACCAGGCTTTTTCTCGTTTTGGAATTCTTAAATTTATAAATATTCGCTTTATTCCTCAAGGTAAAATTGGAGACACTTCTCTTCTTGATGCTTATGTAGTGTTGACTCCTGCAAAAAGTCAAAGTATGGAGTTACAGCTTGAAGGGACCAATTCCGAAGGGGATCTTGGAGTTGCAGCATCAGCTACCTATACGCATCGGAATATTGCAAAGGGGTCAGAAACACTTACAGCAAAATTACGTGGTGCATACGAATCTTTAAGTGGAGATCTTGACGGACTTCTCCATAACCGCTATATGGAGTATTCTCTTGACATGGGACTCAATTTTCCCAAGTTCAAGGCTCCCTTTTTAACAGAAAGATTTAAAAGACGTATAAATGCCACTTCTGAACTTAATATTTCAATGTCTTATCAAGAACGGCCTGAATATACTCGTATTATTTCAACAGCAGGCTGGTCATACAAATGGATATACAATAAAAATAGAAATCGATATGTGCTTACTCCGATAGATATAAATTATGTCTATCTCCCAGAAAGCACAAACAATTTCATTGATCAGATAGCTCCAGATAATCCATTGCTAAGATACAGCTATGAAGATCATTTCATAATGCGTAGTGCTTTCTCTTTCTATCATTCAAATAAAAAAGGAAGTAGTCCTTGGCAAAAATCAATACAAAACAATATTTATACTATCCGTACAAACTTTGAATTTGCAGGAAACCTATTATTTGCAATAAGCAATATTCTTGAACACCGTTCTAATTATAGAGAAGATCCTTATAAAGTTTTTGGAATACGATATTCACAATATGTAAAGTTAAATAGTGATTTCTCATTCCTCCATATAATTGACAGTAGGAATTCACTTGCTCTTCATGTTGGTTTTGGAGTAGGATATCCATATGGCAACTCATACGTGCTACCATTTGAAAAACGCTTCTATGGAGGTGGTGCAAATGGCGTCAGGGGATGGGATGTCAGAACTCTTGGACCCGGTTGTTATCCCGGAACAAATTCAATGAGCGACTTTATAAATCAATGCGGAGATATACGTTTTGATATGAGTCTTGAATATAGGACCAAACTATTCTGGGTGCTCGAACTTGGAGCATTTGTTGACGCCGGAAATATTTGGACCATTCATAATTATTCAAATCAACCAGGAGGATTATTTAAATTTAATTCATTCTATAAACAGTTGGCAGCTGCCTATGGATTAGGTATACGAATGGATTTCTCATATTTTCTTCTGCGATTTGACCTTGGAATGAAGGCTCATAATCCTGCTTCAGGACAAGAGCATTGGCCAATTATTCATCCTCAATGGAAAAGAGATTCTTCTTTCCATTTCTCTATCGGATATCCGTTTTGATGGAATAATCCACCAGATTATACTATTGATTATCTAAAACATGTTATTTATGAAAAAGCTGACTATCTTTGATCTTGATGGTACTCTTCTAAACACAATATATGATTTAGGAGAAGCATGCAATTATGCATTACGAAAGTTAGGCTTTAATCAGCATCCTATTCCTGCTTATAATTATATGGTAGGGAATGGTGTGCGTAAGTTGATTGAAAGAGCTCAACCGGATGCAGATGTAAAGATTGTTGACGAATTACTTGAGCTATTTAAAGAATATTACGACATACACTGTATGGATGACACAAAACCATATACCGGAATACCTGAATTGCTTCAAGAATTGACAGATAAAGGAGTAGCGATAGCTGTCGCATCAAATAAATATCAAGAAGCTGCAATACGAATAGTAAAGCATTATTTCCCAGATATTCCGTTTGTCTCAATTCAAGGACAACAAGATGGACGTCCTACAAAACCAGATCCATCTATAGTTTTTTCCATATTGACAGAGCATCCTACTCCAAAATCAGAAGTACTTTATATTGGAGATTCAGGAGTCGATATGGAAACTGCAAGAAGAGCTTGTGTCGAATCTGTTGGAGTAAGCTGGGGTTTTCGTCCCATTTCTGAATTAAGGAATGCATTGGCAGACAATATCGTAAGCTCACCTTCCGAAATATTAAAACTTCTATCCGACAAATTCTGAAGCAACTTAACTTTAAAGTACTCTAACACTAAAAAGATAGAAATAATAATCTGACGTTTTTAATGTCTAATTATTATTTCTATCTCTATATTCAATCAAAGTCTCAAATTTTCTTACCAAAAGAAGATTCAATCTTCACTTTTGAACAAATCCATAGTGTAGCAAGGCATGTCAACATTACTATCCAGAAGAAATTAACAAATCCTTGTCCTTGCAGTTGTGATGATTCAAAAATTACAATATCTGATAAATATTCATAAATCCAACCTGCTATCATACCAGGAATCATCATGCCCAATGCCATAAATGCAGTACAAAACGCATAATGCGAGGTTTGACTTTCACCTCTACTAAAATATATCAAGAATAACATGTAGGCAGAAAATCCGAATCCATATCCAAACTGCTCAATAAAAACAGCAGTTGAAATAAGTATAAAATTAGTCGGCTGTGTCATTGCGAGCAAACAATAGAACCCACACGGTAACGTAAGTGAGAATGCCATTGGCCACAACCATTTTTTTAATCCACCTTTTGATATAACGACGCCACCCAAAATGCCACCTAAAAGTAAAGCTATGACACCTACAGTTCCGTTAATAATTCCAATCTGAGCCGTTGACAATTCTAATCCACCTTGGCTATGAGAAGATGCCATAAATGGCTGAATCAATTTTATACAAAGAGCCTCAGGAAGCCTATAAAGAAGCATAAATCCAATAGCTGACCAAATATATTTTTTTCTAAAAAAGGTCTTAAATGTATGACCGAATTCTATAATAATGGAGCCTACAGACTTCTTATTAGACAATTTATCCCTATATGGAATAGGCATAAATTTACTATGATATATCGTCACACTCAAGAAAAACAAAGACAATAACCCGAATACAATTGCCCACGCTGTTGGAATATCCCCAATTGATTCTTCAAGTTTTCCTGCAATTATCACAAGACCACCTTGACCAATCACACTGGCTATTCTATAAAAAGTCGAACGCACTCCCACATAAGCAGCTTGATCATGAGCAGATAATTCCAACATATAATAACCGTCAGCCGCAATATCGTGTGTGGCTGAACAAAATGCCATAATCCAAAACACTAATAATGTTAAAACGAAGAAAAAGCTTGACGGCAGCATTATCGCCACGGCCCCCATACAAATAGCTATAGCAAACTGCATTATCAATACCCACCATCTTTTCGTTTTTTATCAAATCTACAAACGGACTCCAGAATGGTTTTATCACCCAAGGGAGATACAACCATCCTGTATAAAATGCCATCTCTTTCATTCCTATTCCCATATTGACATACATCAACACTGTCAATGTATTTACTGCGAAATAGGGAGACCTTCAGCCATGTACAAAGTTGGTATCCATTGCCATGGACTTACTTTATGAGTAGACATAATATTAGTTTTAATGATATACACAATCATTTGCAACAGCTACATCCGAATAAATCTTCTCTATATCGGATGACGTAAGTAAATTGAAATCTTCCTCTCGTGGTGTGATGATGAGTCCGCCCATATCAATTGATCCAGGGCTTATCATTCGGTAGTCACTATTATTTGAGAAAAAGCATTTCGGACGATGCGTTCTTCTTGGAATAGATATAAACCTCAACAACCCATTGTTTGAAAGCCAAAAGAAACAATTGACCAATGATAAGTCTTTAAATTCATCATTACTATCAATTCCACCTAAATCTAATCCAAACTTCATTGTAGATAACCCGGCGGAATCTGGAGAGACAACCCCTGATACAAAGAAAAAAGGAAGAGACACTCCGAAATCAGATGAAAATTTAATCCCTGATTCAGAATCCTTATGGAATCTTTCAGCAATAGATATCAGAGGAATCTCATCTTTTAAGACAGCTTGCATGTGTAGATGATCAGGTGCCGAAGCTCCGGATTTAGCGCCATTAAAGAACACACACAAGCCGGGAAGATTTTCCGCAAATCTTACAATATCATAGGGCACTCTTGATTGAGGAGCATGATCTTTTGATGCGATCGTCAAATGAGTGGGGAAAATTGGGTATGGATTTACCAATAATTCCCAATTATCAAACATTCTGATCGACAATTGATGCTTGTCCCTATTTACTTTACAAAGAAAACATTTACGATTGATTATAGATTCCTTATCCACTTTTGCAGCTGTAGATACAATTCTTCCAGGATTCCATTGAATACCGATTTCGACATCGCAAACTTTCACGTATCGTCTTTTGACTTTTATAAGGTTATCATAATTATTTTTAGCCAGATACCATTGGGAAAGTTGCAACTCAATGAAACTATTAATATCCTCAAGACTCAGCATAACTACTATTTTCAACGTTAGCTCGAATACGAGCTATCAGTTCAACCGATCGTAAGAAATCCTTATATGAATTGTTTGCATTCACTTCTTCTATTGAAAGATTTGCATCGCTATTTCCATGCCATCGCCTACAGAAATATATCGGTTCAAAAATTCTACCGATTGCGTATTCTCTAGATATACGAAGTCCCATTGCATAATCTTCTCCATAACTTACATTGGGAAACAATATATTGCGAACCACTGGTGTAAAGAATGCTCTTGGCGCTCCGAATCCATTGACCCTTAATGCATTATTTGCACCATTTAATGCTGACCACTCCCTATGGTCAACAATGCCAGGGGGAATCACTGACAAATCAAAATCCGTCATTACGTAGGAACCAATAACCATCACACAATTTCTTCATAAAATCGATTCACAATCTTAGTCAGAACATGTTCATCGTTATATATATCATCGGAATCTAATTGAATAGCAAATCTCCCACAATAGTCAGATAATAATGCCTTATTCCAGCATCCTCCTATACCTAACAATTCGCCTTTGTCAACCTTAATTAATATCAGACGGTCATCATTGATATTTTCAAGCAATTCCCTTGTGCCGTCATCACTATCATTATCGACTACTATGACATTAAAAGTGAACTCCGTTTTTTGCGATAAGGCAGAATTTACAGAATCAAGAATTGTTGATACCCTATTCTTAACAGGAATAACAACAGAAGCTGTTACAGGGAAATCACCCTCTGTCAAATCTGGACGAATCGGATTGAGTGGTACAAGTCCATCAATTTCATTGAGGAACTCGGTAAATACTCGTTCCATGTGAGCTTGATAGTATTTATTTTTGGGATTCACATAATCATGCTGTTTATCCCCACTTTTTCTGAAGTCTACTTTCTCGACAGTATATAGATATTCCGGTAAAGCAGCAATTGTCTTACCAATAGACATTCTCAATCGTAAGGCATACCATCCACCATCCGGAGCACAGCTTTCTTCATGTGAAAAATTTTCAGAAGCAGCCAAAACATCCGCAGCATTCAATAATACAACACTCCCAAAATCAAAATCATCCCTGACAGAGCCGAATTGATAATCATTCACAGGATGTAACAAAATTTGTTCGCCATTTTTTTCTCTGAAACTACAATACGTAATTGACGCATCAGAATCAG